>JGI20205J14842_1000043_pt1 | contig 28222 bp, 24 predicted proteins | sample NGESurshal092012_2_FD_14842 | JGI IMG/M metagenome (IMG submission 14842) | reverse complement strand
GACCTCGCTAGCTGCCAGATGCGATCGTGCTACCTACAAATCTGTCGCACACCCGGGCTCCGGTACTGGCCGGGCAACTGTCAGACCGATGCCGGACAATCAGCTGCGTGCTGGTTGCTGTGGTGGCCGGGCCGGGGCGCTCTGGCGTGCTCTGCCCATTCGGTGAGCCGGGCCCGGCCGCCGAGCCGGGTCCTGCCGGTCAGCCCGGTCCCGTCGCCCAGGCCATCGTGGTCCCCGACCTGGCGGCCGCGATCCGGGACTACGAGCGGGCCGGGCCGGTTCGCTGGGTCTGGCCGGCCACCGCCGAGATCTATCCGGCATTGCTCCGGGCGGGAGTGCGCGTCGAGCGCTGTCACGACGTGGCCCTGACCGAAGGGCTGCTGCTAGGCCGGGAGGGCGTTACCGGTGGTCCCACCTTCCTGGCGGCGGCGGCCGCGCGACTGCGCGGGCTGCCCATCCCCGCGGTGCGCCGCTCGGCCAGGGCCGGCGCTCAGCCGTCGCTGTTCGATGTCGCCGACACGGCCGAGGCCGACCTGGCCGAGGCGACCATGGCCCTGGCCGACCTGCTGGCCGTCTATGCCGGTCAGCAGGCGCGCATCGCGGCCGACGAGCGTCCGGGCCGGTTCGCGCTGCTGGCCGCGGCGGAATCGGCGGGCGGCCTGACCGCGGCCGAGATGAGCTACCGCGGGCTGCCCTGGCGGGCCGACGTCCACGACCGGCTGCTGACCGAGCTGCTCGGCGCGCGCCCGGCTGTCCCGGCTGTCCCGGCTGTCCTGGCCGGCCGCGGGGGACCGCCGGCCGCCGGCCATCCGCCCCGGCCCGCCAGGCTCGCTGAGCTGGCGACCCGGATATCGGCCGCCTTCGGCGCGGGGCGCGAGATCAACCCGGACTCGCCGGCCCAGCTCGTCCAGGCCCTGGCCGGTGAGGGCGTGCGGGTGCCGTCGACCAGGCTGGCGGTGCTGCGGCAGATCGATCACCCGGCGATCCCGATCCTGGCCGAGTACAAGGAGCTGTCGCGGCTGCATGCGGCGTTCGGCTGGTCGTGGCTGGACACCTGGGTGTCCGGCGGGCGGTTCCGTCCCGAGTACGTGGTGGGCGGGGTTGTCTCGGGGCGATGGGCGTCCCGCGGGGGCGGCGCCCTGCAGATACCCAAGGTGCTGCGCCGGGCCGTGGTGGCCGACCCGGGCTGGGTGCTCGTCGTCGCGGACGCGGCCCAGCTGGAGCCGCGGGTGCTGGCCGCGCTGGCCGGCGATGAGGCCTTCGCGCAGGCCGCCGCGGCGGGCGATCTGTACGCGGCGCTGGCCAGCGCGTTCGGGGGCGACCGGGCGATCGCCAAGGTAGCCCTGCTGTCGGCCATGTACGGCGGGTCCGGCGGCGACGCTGGCCAGCTGCTCGCGGTGTTGCAGCGACGGTTCCCGCGCGCGTCGGCCTTCGTCGAGGCGGCGGCCCAGGCCGGCGAGAACGGCCGCACGGTCAGGTCGGTGCTGGGACGGACCTGCCCGCCACCGTCGGCTGCCTGGCGCTCGGCGGCCGGCGGTTCCGGCGACCCGGATGCCGACGGCGATCCCGGCGCGGGCCGCGCTTCGCGGGCCCGCGGCCGGTTTACCCGTAACTTCGTCGTCCAGGCCAGCGCGGCCGACTGGGCCATCGTCCTGGTGGCCAGCCTGCGCAGGGGGCTGCTGGCCATCAGCGGCCCGGCCCCGGGCCCGCACCTGGTCTTCTTCCAGCACGACGAGGTGATCGTGCACTGCCCTGCGGAGCTGGCCGATCAGGTGGTGGCGGCCGTCTCCGGTGCGGCCCTGGAGGCCGGCCGACTGCTGTTCGGCGCGACCCAGGTCAGCTTCCCGATGACGACCGCCGTCGTGGACTGCTACGCCGACGCTAAGTGAGCCGGTGCCCGCCGGGGCGGGGACCGTGCGGATTCGGCGGTGCGGCCGCCGCCGGAGTGACCGGCGGGATCTCCGCGGTGCAGAACTTGCAGCGGGTGGCGGCAATCGGGATCTGGCTCAGGCACTCCGGGCAGCTGCGCTCGGTCGCCTCCTGGTTGCGCGTGGCGAGCGCGATGACCCGCGCGGCCGGCGAGACGATCAGGTAGTAGACCACGGCGGCGATGATCACGAACGTCAGCAGCGCGTTCAGGAACAGGCCGTAGTGAATGATGCTGCCGTTCAGCGTGAACGTGAGGCTGCCGAAGCTCGGCTTGTGGAAGATCGCGGCGATGAGCGGCATGACGACGTCGGCAATCAGGGCCTGCACGACGGCGTTGAACGCCAGGCCGATGACCACGGCTACGGCGAGGTCGATGAGATTCCCGCGGAACAGGAACTTCTTGAAGCCGCTCATGGACTGCGCCCTCCCTCACGGACTCCGGTCGCGGGCATGGCGGTACCGGCCATTTGCCAAGAAGCTATCAAACGGTGGTGGCGGCGGTGGAGGAAGTCAGCCCGGGCGAGCCAGATCGTGATCAAGCCGCGGCCCGCGGCGGCCGGCGGTCAGGCACGGCGGCGGCCGGCTGGCCCGGCGGTTACTTGCAGCTAGCCGAGATGTAGGTCAGGACCTGGTGGAAGGCGGCCGAGCTGGCGGTGTTTCCCCTGACCATCGACTGGCTGATCTGGGCCAGGCTGCCGGACCCGTGAACCGCCTGCTCATCCGCCTGGTAACCGCTGACGATCGTCGCCAGCGGCCCGCGCAGGCGGCTCGGTGCCTCGGCCTCCAGCCGGGTGAACCCCTCCACGGTGGACTGCAGCACCTCGGTCAGGTTGTCCCGGGCCAGGGCGGCCGACAGCTGACCGGCCGCCGGAGCCGCCGGGATCTGCCGCATGAACGACCCCGCGCTGGCGCAAAAACGCGCCGTCAGCTCGGCTGAGCGCGACTTCGCGGCCGCGGCCCCGGGGGCCGAGGGCCGGGAGCCTGCGCCGCACGCGCAGAGCGTCAGGCACGCCCCGGCGACGGCGGCCGACAGAACCTGCTGCCTGCGACGGGCCATGGGTAATCCTCCGTGCTCGTGCGCTGATGACTGGCGACCTGTGCATTCTTCCGCATCTGCCCCCATCGTGTTGCTGAATGTGACGACGCGACCGCGAATTTGTTACGACGGGGCTGGGCGCCTGCCGGAGCCCTATTGTCCGCACGCGGCCGGCGATCCCGGCACCGGCAGCCCGCTGACCGCGGTGTGGTAAGCAGGCGATATGACCATCGAGGTGACAGCCAGGGGCATCACCATCCCGCCCGATGAGCTGTCCTGGCGCTTCTCCCGGTCTCCGGGACCCGGCGGTCAGTCCGTCAACACCTCCGACACCCGGGCCGAGCTGTCCTTCGACGTCGCCGGGTCCGCCGCGCTGCCGCCAGCGCTCAGGGAGCGGGCGCTGCGCGCGCTGGAGGGACGGCTGACCGACGGCGTGCTCACCGTCACGGCCGCCGAGAACCGCTCCCAGCTGCGCAACCGGGAAGCCGCAGCCGCCCGGCTGTCGGCCCTGCTGAGCGCGGCGGTCGCGCCGCCGCCCCGGCCGCGGCGCCCGACCCGGCCCACTCGCGCGTCGAAAGAACGCCGCCTCGCCGCCAAGCAGCGCAGGTCGCAGACCAAGCGGCTGCGCCGTTCGACCGACGACTGAGCCGACCGACGGCTGAGCCGACCGACGGCTGGGCAGCGGGGGAGCCGCCCGCCCAGGTCAGTACCCTGGCAGGGTGTCCGCAGCAGCGCCCTCGCCCGCCGTGCCCTCGCCCGTAGCGCCCTCGCCCGCCGTGCCGGGGAGCGGGTCTCTTTGAGCCCGGCCAGGCCCGTGCGTACCGAGCGGGACCGGCGGCGCCGTGAGCTGTCGCAGAATTACCTGCGCTCGCCCGCCGCGGCGGCCCAGTTCCTGCGCGCCGTGGATCCCGACCCCGCCGGGCTCTGCCTGGAGGTAGGGGCCGGCGAGGGCATCCTGACCGAGCCGCTGGCCGCGATGTTTGGTGAGCTGGTGGCCTACGAGGTCGACCCGGCCCTGGCCGGCCGGCTAACGGCCCGCGCGGGCGACCACGCCAACGTCAGCGTGGTCATCGGGGACTTCCTAGCTGCGCGGCCGCCCCAGCAGCCCTTCCAGGTGGCGGGCAACGCGCCGTTCTCGCTGACCTCGCCGATCGTCGACTGGTGCCTGGGCGCGCGCACCATGACCAGCGCCACCCTGATCACCCAGCTGGAGTACGCCAAGAAGCGGACCGGCGCCTACGGCCGGTGGAGCCTGCTGACCGTCAGCACCTGGCCCCAGGTGCACTGGGACCTGCGCGGCACGATCGCCCGGACTCAGTTCCGGCCCGTGCCCAAGGTCGACGCCGGCATCCTGCATCTCGCGCGGCGGCCGCGCCCGCTGATCCCGGCCAGCCGGCTGAGCGCCTACCAGCGCATGGTGCGCCTCGGCTTCAGCGGCGTCGGCGGCTCGCTGCTAGCCTCCCTGCGCCGGGAGTACCCGGCCGCGCGCCTGGCCGCCGCCTTCCAGGCCGCCGGAATCGAGCGCGACGCGATCGTCGCGTTCGTCAGCCCCGCCCAGTGGGTGCAGCTATTTAATATCCTCGACCAGGCCGCCTGAGCAGGCCATTTATACCCTCTGTTACCGTCACGCACCGGATGTTACGTAAAAGTTACTTTGCAACAAATCTCCGCGTGCTTTCCGGAATGCTAGCGTCCGTCCTTGGGAATTGACCGGCTAGTCTCGCGCCGGCCGCCGGGCCTTGTGCTCGCTGGCTCTCTCCCGCGGCGCCCTGGCTGCCGCATGCGAGAGGCGATCATGGGAGCACGATTGGCAGGTGGCGCGCCAAAGACGGCCGCCATACGCAGAAGGCTCACCCTGGTGGCGGCGGCCGCCACCGTACCCACCCTGGTGCTCGGGCAGTCGGCGGTGGCGCTGGCCGCGCCCGCCGCCCCGAGCGCGGGTGCCCAGCTGACCGCGGCGCTGGCCGCTCGGCTGTCGACGAACGTGAACCGGCACGTCATCGTGGTCATGAAGACCCAGTTCCAGGCGGCTGCGGTGGGCAGCAGGGCGCAGGCGGCCCGCTCGGCCGCGGCGGCCAGCAGCCAGGCCTCCCTGCGCGCCGAGCTGACCAGGGTGCATGCCACCCACGTGCGCTCCTACAGCCTCGTGAACGCGATGGCCGCGACGGTCTCCCCCGGTGAGGAGGCCCGGCTGAAGGCCGATCCGGCGGTCAGCCAGGTCATCCCCGACGTGACGATCCATGGCGCGCAGGCCGGGCAGGCGCCCGCGGCGGGCAGGACCGCCGCCAGCAGCTCGCTCACGCCCCGCGTCATTCCCGGCGCGTGCGGGAAGAACGGCAAGGTGCTGCTCGACCCCGAGGGCCTCGCGCTCACCCACACCGTGAGCGACAACCCGCACGACAAGACCGCTCGCAGTCTCGGCATCTCCGGCGCCGGCGTCAAGGTCGCGTGGCTCGCCGACGGCATCGACACCCAGAACGTGAACTTCATCCGGCCCGGGACCAGCACCTCGGCGTTCGTCGACTACCAGGACTTCAGCGGTGACGGGCCCAACGCCCCGACCAATGGCGACGAGGCCTTCCTGGACGCCAATACCATCGCCGGCCAGGGTGCCCACGTCTACGACGTGAGTCACTTCTCCGCCCAGCCGGCTCCCGCGCCCTGCAACATCAGGATCGAGGGCGTCGCGCCCGGCGCCGGCCTGGTCGGGCTGAAGGTCTTCAGCAACGGCGTCACCCCCGAGTCCGCGTTCCTCCAGGCCATCAACTACGCCGTCCAGACTGACCACGTCAACGTGATCAACGAGTCGTTCGGCTCTAACCCGTTCCCCGACGTCACGGCGCTGAATGTCACCAAGCAGTTCAACGACGCGGCCACCGCGGCCGGCGTGGTGGTCAGCGTCTCCACCGGGGACGCCGGCTTCACCAACACGATCGGCTCGCCCTCGACCGACCCCAAGGTCCTGTCGGTTGGCGGCTCGACCGACTTCCGCTTCTACGCCCAGACCAACTACGCCGCGGCCCGTTACTTCGCGACCACGGGCTGGCTGAATGACAACATCAGCTCGCTGAGCTCCGGCGGATACAGCCAGACCGCCGGCACCGTTGACCTGGTCGCGCCCGGCGACCTGAGCTTCGCCTCCTGCGACGCCAGCCCCAACTACGCCGGCTGCATCAACTTCCTGGGCCAGCCCTCCGACGTGGAGGAGAGCGGCGGCACCAGCCAGTCCTCGCCATTCGTGGCGGGCGCGGCGGCGCTGGTCATCCAGGCCTACCGGCAGTCCCACGGCGGCGCCTCGCCGACGCCGGCGCTGGTCAAGCAGATCCTGGTCAGCAGCGCCACCGACCTGGGCACTCCGGCGACCGAGCAGGGCGCCGGCCTGCTGAACAGCTACAAGGCCGTCCAGCTGGCCGAGTCGGTCAACGCCCACCCGGTCGGCAACAACGTGCTCGTCTCCGGCGGCCCGCTGACCGCGATCGGCGCCGGGGGCAGCACCAGGTCCTGGCCCGTGACGGTGACCAACGCCGGGCAGGCCGGCCAGCTCGTGCACCTGCACGGCCGGACCTTCGGCCCGGACAAGAACGTCCAGGCCGGCTCGGTGACGCTGAAGGACGGCGTCAGCCCGCAGTTCGTTAATTACCAGGGGCTGGCCAACAACTATCGGGTCATCCACTTCAAGGTGGCGCCCGGCCAGCAGCGCCTGGACGCCTCGATCGCCTATCCCGCCAACCCCGCCAACGGCAATAACGCCCGGGTGCGGCTGATCCTGATCGACCCGCGCGGCCGGTTCGCCGCGCACTCCCTGCCGCAGGGCGTGGGCAACTTCGGCAACGTCGATGTCCGCTACCCGGTGGCCGGGACCTGGACCGGGGTCATCTTTGGTGACACCGCTGCGAACCACGGGACGAACGGCAAGATCCCGTGGCGGGTGGCCAGTCAGCAGTTCGTGCCGTTCGCGTCGGTGTCGCCCAGCACGTTCTGGCTGGCTCCCGGCCACAGCAAGACGGTGGCCGTGCGGGCCAGCCTGCCCGCGCGGGCCGGGGACTCCTCCGGATCCATCGTGGTGTCCTCCAGCCGGGACGGCGGCCAGTCGACGTCACTGCCGGTCACCCTGCGCAGCAAGATCAACGTCGCGGCAGGTGGTACCTTCAGCGGCGTCCTGACCGGCGGAAACGGCCGGCCGAATGGCGAGGGCCAGCAGGTCTACTACCAGTTCGCGGTCCGGCCCGGCGTCAGGAACGTCATGGCCGACGTCACGCTGGCCAACGACAAGACCGACCCGGTGGGCGCCTACCTGATCAGCCCGGACGGGAACGCGCTCGGGTACGGCCAGAACACCGTCGGCACCAGCGTCGACCCGACGACGGGGGCGATTAACTTCACTCCGCAGCGGTCGCTGACGGCCTACGCCCTCCACCCCGCCCCCGGCACCTGGACGCTGATCGTGGACTTCGCCGAGCCCGTGGCCGGCAACGAGATCTCCCAGCCGTTCTCTGGCCACGTCCGCTTCAACCGGGTCCGGGCCAGCGCCAAGGGGCTGCCCGACAGCGCGAAGACAGTGCTGACGGCGGGTCACTCCTACACCGTCCCGGTAAAGATCACGAATAACGGTGCCGCGGCGCAGGACTACTTCATCGACCCGCGGCTCAACGGCGCGGCCGTGCTGGCGCTCGCGCCGCTGGACGCGGCGACCGGCATCGCACTGCCGCTGACCGTGCTGCCGCCGCTGTACATCGTGCCGACGCAGACCTCGAGCATCGCGGTCTCGGCGAGCGGTTCCGCACCGATCATGTTCGACTACTCGCCGGACGCGGGTGACCCGGACCTGGCCAGCTCGGCCAGCGGCCCTGGCCCGCTGTGCACGACGACGCCGTCGTCGACGTACACGCCGGCGGGCGGCAGCGTGGCCACCGGCGCCTGGTTCGTGGTACCCGACCAGTGCGGGCCCTACCCGGGCCCGGCGCCGGCTGCCACCGCCAGCGTGGCGGTGGCCGCCACGGCCAAGCCGTTCGACCCGGCCGTGACCTCGCCACCCGGTGACTTCTGGCAGGTGGCGGTCAATCCCGCCACGGCGTTCGGCCTGTTCGTCATCCTGCCGGGCCAGACCCGGACGATCAACGTGACCATCAAGCCAGCCGGCCCGGCGGGCACGGTGGTCAGCGGGAACCTGTACGTCGACGTGTTCAACGGCAACATCCCGCCGTACGGCCAGGAAAGCGGGGACGAGCTAACCGCTCTTCCCTACACTTACAAGATCGGCTAGCAGCAGGGCCGGAAAGGCGTCAGCCCGCCCGCGGTGAGTTACCGCGGGCGGGCTGAGCGGGCGGGAACCTGGTCAGGTTCCCGCCCGATTGCTGCCCCGGCCCGGCCGGGCGGTCCCGCCGCGGGCCGGCCGGCGGCTGCCAGGTGCCTGCTGCCCGGAGCCGGATCGCTGACCGCCTGTGGCCGAACGCTGGCTTGAGGCCGGGCGCTGGCCGGAAGCCGGGCGCTCGCCGAACGCCGGGCGCGGGCGGCTGGTGCCGCCTGCGCTGCGGGACCGGCCCGGGTGACCGTCCCGGGACCGGCCGGGATGGCCGGCGCGGGACTGGCTGGCCGGAGCCTGCGGCGGCAGGACCGGCGCGGGCGGGACCGGCGTGCCGGAGGTCGCGATCTTCCGGACCACCTCGTGGCTGGGCGCGACCCGGTGCCGGGCCGGAGTGATGCCCGCGGACTGGTGCAGGCGCTCGACCTCGCGCACCTGGCCGTCTTCGACCAGGGCCACGACCATGCCGTCGGCGCCGGCGCGTGCCGTCCGCCCGGACCGGTGCAGGTAGTCCTTGTGGTCGTTCGGCGGGTCGAAGTGCACGACCAGCTCGATGTCGTCGACGTGAATGCCGCGGGCGGCGACGTCCGTCGCCACCAGCACGCGCGGGTGCCCGGCGGCGAAGCCGGCCAGCGCGCGCCGGCGCTGGTTCTGGTTGAGGTTGCCGTGAATGGCGGCCGCCTCCACGCCGACCCGGCTGAACTGCTTAGCCAGCCGGTCGGCACCGTGCTTGGTGCGGACGAAGAACAGCGTCCGGGCGGGCCTGCTGGCGATCTCTGCCGCGACCTGCACCTTGTCTCCGGCCGACAGCACCAGCATGCTGTGCTCGGCTGTGCCGTTCTCGATCTCCTCGGTGGCCACGGCACACACGGCCGGGTCCGTCAGGTACGCCATCACCAGCTGGCCGACCCCGCGGTCGAGGGTGGCCGAGAACAGCAGCCGCTGGCCGCCGGCCGGGGTGGCATCCAGGATGCGCGTCACGGCGGGCATGAAGCCGAGGTCGGCCATGTGGTCGGCCTCGTCCAGGACGGTGACCTCGATGTCCTCCAGCGTGCAGGCACCGCGGTCGAGCAGGTCGATCAGCCGGCCGGGGGTGGCGACCACGAGGTCAATGCCCCGCCGGATCCGGTCGATCTGGCGGCCGATCGAGACCCCGCCGTAGACCGTGGTGACGGTGACGCCGATCGAGCGGCCGAGAGGCTCCAGCACCTCGGCTACCTGCTCGGCGAGTTCCCGGGTGGGGACCAGGACCAGGCCGCGCGGCGCCTTCTCGCGGCGGTGCCGCGACGGGCCGGTAGCGGCGGCCTCGGTGCCCGCCTGGCGCTGGCTGGCCAGCCTGGTCAGCATGGGCAGCCCGAAGGCAAGCGTCTTGCCCGAGCCGGTCTGGGCCCTGCCCAGGACGTCCCGGCCGTCCAGGGCGTCCGGGAGGGCCCGGGCCTGGATGGCGAATGGTGCCTCGATGCCGCGCGCGGCGAGCGCGCTCACCAGCGGGGCTGGCAAGCCGAGGGCGGCGAAGGTCGTCGGCTCGGGCGCCGGGGCGGCCAGGGCCGCCGTCAGGGCGCGATCAAGCTCGGACGGGGGTGCCGGGCGCGCGGCGGGCCTGCTGCTCACCCGGGGTCTACCCCGGGCGGGCCGGCGGGGCGCACGCTGGCGCTGGGCGTCGTAACGCATGGTGGAACTCCATCTGTACTCGGGGCCGCGTCGCGAGAGAAACCATCGGCGACAACGCCATGATGAAGAGCTCACCGTGTAGCGAAGCGCTCACAACCGACCGCGCGGGCCGCTCGCCCGCGGGAGTGACGGCAGATCTCTGCCGCTCAGGGCGCAACGCTATCAGTACCCTCCTTGTTCCCCGGATTCGGGCCGCGGCCAGAAGATCCACTGTGATCAGGGGGGAGCGGCGCCCCGGGCCCGCTCTCTTCCTGCTCTGGCCGTCAGGTGCGAGACTGCCGTCATGCGGCACGTTCCGGAACCGGACCGCATCGAGTGGATCGCGCGGATGCGCGAGCGCGCCCGGCTGGACGCCGAAGAGCTCGTGCCCCGGCCGCCGTTCGCGGTCTTCGGGCTGGCCGTGCCGCCGCTGGGGCCAGGTGCCCTGGCCGAGCACGAGCAGGTGAACGGCGCGTGGAGCAGCATCGCCCTGGCCTACGGGGACTGGGCCGAGCCCGGCGGCCCGTGGGTCATTGTCACCACCGCCGCCGGGGAGACCGGCGCGCGTGACCTCGATGGTAAGGCAGGACTGCTCCGCGCGATCGACCATGAGCGTAACCGCATGGCCTCCCAGGCCGGCATCGACGAGGACGAACCCGGGGAGCCGCCGGACTACTACGGCACGGACCTGGCCGTCGGCGGCGAGACCGTCCGGGGCCTGGCTGCCCGGCACGGGAACGTCTGGGCGGCTCGGGTGCTGGCCGGCGGACTGACCGTTACCGTTGCTGGCCGCGGCGTCGACCCGGCCGCGGTACGGCTGGACCCGGTGCACGATCTCGCCCCGTACCTGCGGGGGCGCGGCGAGATGCTCGGCCAGCTGACTGAGCACCACCGGCGGCAGCCGCCGCCGGTCCTGGCCCCAGCCGAAGGCCTCGCGGCTTATCACGCGCTGGCAGAGGTGGCGCTGGGCTCTCAGGCGCAGCTGGTCGAGACGCTGCGCGCGGGCCGCTTGCCCCGGTACCGGGCTGATGCGGGCGCGACCTACCATGCCCTGTGGCAGCGCGCGGTCCGCGAGCAGGCGCGGCTGTCCGGGACCGACGAACGCCAGGCGGACGAGGTCGTGACCCGGGTGATCAACCATGTGACGCACCTGCAGGAGCAGGCCCCGTGGTTTACGGCCCGGGCCCGGCTGCGCGAAGCCGCGATCGACGAAACACTCCGTTACTCCGTCATGGGCGAGGACGTCCCGAGCTCGCCGGCCCAGCAAGCGTGGGCGCGCTACTGGGCGCGGCACCTGACGTTCCAGGAGCCTGATGCGGCGCCCCAGGCCGATCGCGAGGCTGGCGACCCGCTGCTGTCCGCCTGGCGGCAGGCGTGGGCCTTCTGGGCGGCTGGCCGCTAGCTGGCGAAGACCTGAAGCTCGGAGAGCTGGCCGGCGGGCCAGCCCGTGTTCGCGGTGAACGTCAGCCGCACGTACCGGACCGTGCTGGCCTGGAACTTGGCGGTCGCCGTGTTGCCCGAAGCCGGATCGAAGCGGTAGCCCTGCGAGCCGGCCAGCGTCGTGAAGGCCGATCCGCTGGTGCTGCCCTGGATCTGGAGGGTCTGGGTTCGTGCTCCCCAGGCCGCTGACGGCGGCAGGTCCATGACGATCCTGCTGATGCTGGTCGCCGTCCCGAGGTCGACCTGGAACCACTGGGGGAAGGCGTTGTCCGTGCTCTCCCAGTAGCTGCTGGTGTTCCCGTCCACGGCATTGGACGGCTGGTAGGTCTGGGTGTACCCGCTCGCCGACGCCGGCTTGCCCTGGGCCAGGTTAGGGTTCGGGGGTGGCGGCGGAGCGGTCGTGGGGGGCGTCGGCCGGGTGACGGTCAGCGCGATCTGGCCCTTGAGCATCCGCCCGCCGTCGGCGGTGAGCCGCAGGTAGTAGTCAGACGAGCACGCCGTGCCGTCCTCGTTAAGGGCGAGCAGGCCGGAGTTGACCGGCACCGTGGACGAATCCGGCGCCGTCTCCGCGATCTGGTTTTCCTCGCCGTACTCGTCGAACATGGAAATGTAGATGCCCTGGGCGCCGACCCGCACCATGTTGTAGAACTGCCGCCACATGAAGTCGCCGTGCGCCCGCTGCCGCGCCGACAGGTCGCCGGGCAGCACACAGGGCTGATAGTCGATGCCGTTGGCGTTGCAGTCCGCCTGGTCCGGCACGTTGACGTTGGCATAGAAACTGTCGGAGTCGGCCGCGGTGCCGATCCGCCCGACCATCCAGGGGGACAGCATGTTGAAGGCGTGATAGGTGCCGAGGTAGCCAGGCCGGGAGTCGTTGACCCCGGTTCGCCAGTAGGTCGGCACGCCGCCCATGACGTAGCAGCCCTGGCTCTTGAACCAGTTCACCACGCTGAGGCAGGCAGCCGCGCTCCACGGGTGATTGGAGTCGTTGAAGCCGAAGCCCCAGATGCCCACGACCGGCTTGCCGTTCTGGCGGGCGTAGGCGGGCGAGGAGGTGTACGCCGCCATGTTCGTGGTCCAGTCGGCCGGCATCTCCGACTGCATATTCGTCCAGCCGGAGGCGTCGTACATGATGTAGAACTTGCGGCCGCAGGCCTCGGCAGCTGACCTGACCTTGGCCGTGATCGCGTTGCGGGTCGGGCCCTCGGAGCCGTTCGGGTTGAACCGCTGCAGGGCCGCGGTGTCGCAGCCGTTCTGCTGAATCCACTGGAAGTGCGTGCTGACNGTCTGCTGGTCATAGGACGAGNAGAGGGTGGCGGGCGGCCCGTTCCCCAGACTGGCGTAGGCGGTCTGGTACCGGGCGCTGTAGGACGTCATGTCCGGCCAGGCCTTGATGGCGTTGTTACCCGGCGAGGGCGGCTGGGACCAGTTCTGGCTCCAGTGCCACCAGCCGTTGATCGGCGCGCCGTCGCCGATGCAGGCAAACCAGCCCTGAGCCGACGGTGATCTTCCCGACCACGTCACCCGGTGCGCTCGCGGCGTGGGCGGCGTGGGCGGCGCTGGCGGGCAAGGGCAGGAGTTCCGACGCCGCTAACGCGGCCAGGACCGATCCGGGTACCACGGAGGTGAGCTCGACGCTACAGGTTTTAGACCGTTGTCTGCAAGAGGCGTATTATCTGACGAATATTCTTGATCAGCGCAGTGATCTGGCGCTTCGGGCGAACGTCAAATTTCATGGTCCAGTTCAACGCTTGCTACGCGTGAGTCCCCGCCCGGGCCAGCGCGTCTTCGGCCTGGGCGGCGAGAGTGCCGACGAGATCGGCCGCGGATGGCAGGTCGTTGATGAGATCGATGGCCTCGCTGGCCCACACCGGCACCGGTGGCAGGTCGCCTCGCGCCACGCTATCCTGATACGCCCGCTGCGCATCGGCATCTGCGGTCAGCTCGGCTTCCCGGCCCCGCCACTGATCGAGGAACGGGTGGCTGAGCGTTCGGCCTGGGTACTTGGAGGGCCAGCGGGAGCCCCGGGCGATGTCCAGCACCGTGCTGCGCTCGGTGTCCTCCCCGCAGCCCTCGATGATCGCCTTACTGATCAATGGATCGACCAGCGCCTCGGCAGTGGCCTGGAACCGAGTTCCGATGAGCGCCCCGGCGGCGCCGAGAGCCAGGGCTGCGGCCACGCCCCGCCCGTCGGCGATCCCGCCGGCGGCCAGCACCGGCGTCGGTGCGGCCAGGTCCACCACGATCGGCACGAACGGCAGCGTGGACCGTCCGCGCCGGGCGCCATGGCCACCGCCTTCGGTTCCCTGCGCCACGATGACATCGGCCCCGAGGTCCACCGCTTGCCTGGCCTCCTCGAGGTCGGTGACCTGGATGATCAGCGTCGCGCCGGCCTGGCGCACAGACGCCGCCAGCGCGCTAGGGTCTCCGAAGGACAGCATGACCGCCACCGGGTTATACCGCAGCGCATGCTCGACCGTGCCGACGTCAATCGCCCAGCTCTGGAAGCCAACGCCCCAGGGCCTGTCGGTGCTATCGGCGACGATCGGCAGTTCGCGGGCCAGCCAGTCAGGATCTCCGTTGCCGCCGCCCAGCAGTCCCAGGCCTCCGCCGTCAGATACAGCAGCGACCAGCGCGCCGCCGGCCGATCCGCCCATCGGCGCCAGTGCAATGGGGTGCCGCACGGAGAAAAGCTCCGTGAACGCCGTGGACAACGCCATAGCGGCCATCATCGCTGTTCCCGGGAGCCGATGCCAGCGCGCGCGGCCGTGCCCGCTGTCCGCTACACCGAGATCGAGGGCGGCCTGGATTCACTGCGGGTGCTCATGGAGCGCTGGTGCCCGTCCGGCCGTACTTGTCATCCAGCCGCACGACGTCCTCCCGCCAGCCTGGCGCCGCGGTCGAGGCCTCGGCGAACGTGAGGTCGGTGATGGCCGTCACCCTGTGGCGGGCTCCTGCAGGCAGGTGGATGGTGTCGCCTGGACCAAACCGGCGCTCGGTGAGCTCATCGACGTCTGGCCCGTACTCGAAGAGCGCCTCGCCGGCCAGCACGCTGATGGTCTCGTCCTTGTCCCGGTGGTACTGCAGGCTCAGCGCGTGCCCGGCCCGCACCTGGATGATCTTTCCCGCGTACAGTCCGTCGACGGCAGCGAAGATGAGCTCGTGTCCCCACGGTTTGTCCTGCCGGGGAGCCGAGAAGACCTCGGCCTGCGCAGCGGCCGGAGCCGGGCTGCTGCCACTTTGCGTCGGAGCCACCGTGCCCTCCTGATCACCTGAAATCCACTGCCGTCAGGCCGCGTCGCGCGGCCGGGTCCACATTAGCGGGCTGGCCGGGGCCGGGCAGCCGGCGTAGGTTGACGGCAACGGCGCGGGAGGGCGCCGCCGGGTTCGCGGGCAGGACCTGAGTCCACCTCCAGCGCCATGAGGGTCGTGCTTACCGGCAGGATCGTCTTCTTATCGAGCCCACACGCGAGCCTGGGCGCGAGGAGACATCATGTCCGAGCTTCCCGGCCGCCTCGACCTTGACCAGCTTCGCCACCAGGCTCGCGAGCTGCTGCGCGCCGCCACTGACGGCGAGCCGCAGGCCCGCGCCAGAATGCGCGCGGTCTCCCAGCGCCGCACGCTGTCGGCCGCCCAGCTGGCCGTGGCCCGCGAGTACGGCTTCGCGAGCTGGCCTGCCCTGCGGACTGAGGTAGCCCGCCGGCGCCGCAGCTCGGAACCGGCGGCCACGCCGTCGGCCCTGGTCGGCCCTGCTCAGCCGGGGGCGGCCGACGACCGCTGGTCACTAGGCGGCGGGCTGGCCATGGAGACAGCAGCGGGAACGCTGTCCCCCAGGGCGCTGGTTGCCGGGCCGCGTCATGCCGCCCTCGAGGTCTGGCTGATGCCCTCGCCCGAGATTCAGCGCAGGCTCGCCGGGGGTTCCGAGACGGAAGGAACCGGGGCGCGATTCGCCGGTTCCCTCTTCACGCTGGTCTCGGACTTTTCCGAGGTCCTGCGATTTGATGATGTCGTCGTGGTCGATGATCGGGGAACGACATACACCCTCGCCTTCGAGTCGGGATCGATCCCGCAGGAATCGGTCCCGCTTGATCTGCGTTTCCGGCTCGATCCGGTCCCGCCGCGCGAGTGCCGCTGGCTGGAGCTGCGCGGCACCGACGGGTCAGCGGCCCGCCTGCTGCCCTCCGAGCGCCCGGTGGTGCAGATCAGCCAGCCCGCCCCGCCAGCAGCAGAAGCCGCCGAGCCGGATCGGCCGGAGCAAGCGCTGTCCCTGGTCGAGCAGCAGCCCCCGATCGAGCAGCAGCCGGTGCTGCCCGCGGAAGGTCCCGCGCATCACCTGGACATCGCCGCTGACCTGCCTCCCGTCGACGGCACCGCGGTGCGGCTCGACAGCCTCATCTGCGAGGCCGACGACTGGTGCGTCTACCTGCGCGCGAGACCGGGCTGGTGGGCCTACAGCGAGGACCGCACCCGCAAGTGGGCCGCCATGTCCGTGGACGCGCAAGACGACCTCGGCCGCCAGTATGTGAGCACGTTCGGCGGCAGCACCGGTCACGGCGACCACGAAGAACTGGTCCTCCGGTTCCAGCCCCGGCTCGACTCGCTCGCGGGCTCGGTGAAACTGGCCTTCACCGGCGCAGAGGATCAGGTGGTCGTCGACGTTCCCCTCGCGCCTGCGGCCACGTCAGGGCCGCTGCCCGGCACGTGATTAGCCGACGTTCTTGCTCAGCTGCCTGAGTCGCCTGGAGGCTTCGGTGAGGGTCTCGGGTTGCTTGCAGAAGGCGAAGCGGACCTGGGTGCGTCCGGTGGCGGGGTGGTCGTAGAAGACGGTGCTGGGGATGGCGACTACTCCGCAGCGCTGGGGCAGGGCGCGGCAGAAGGCCAGCCCGTCCTCCGGTCCGGTCCGGGCGGCCAGCCGGGTGATGTCGGTGGTGATGAAGTAGGTGCCGCCGGGCAGGAAGACCTCGAAGCCGGCCTCGGCCAGGCCGGCTGCCAGCAGGTCCCGCTTGCCGCGCAGGTCAGCGGTTAGGCCGGCGTAGAAGGTGTCCGGCAGGCTGAGCCCGGTCGCGATGGCGTACTGGAACGGGCCGCCGCTGACGTAGGTGAGGAACTGCTTGGTGGTGCGGACGGCGTTCACCAGGGCGGGGGTGCCGGTGACCCAGCCGATCTTCCAGCCGGTGAAGGAGAAGGTCTTGCCGGCGGAGCTGATGGAGACGGTCCGGTCGCGCATGCCGGGCAGGGACGCGATGGGGACATGCTCGCCGTCGAAGACGATGTGCTCGTAGACCTCGTCGGTGACTACGAGCAGGTCGCGTTTGATGGCGATGGCGGCGATGGCTTCCAGTTCCTGGCGGGTGGCGACCATGCCGGTGGGGTTGTGCGGGGAGTTGAGCAGGATGAGCCGGGTCCGGCTGGTCACGGCGTCGGCCAGCGCGTCCGGGTCCGGGCGGAACGCCGGCGGCCGCAAGGTCACCGGCACCCTGGTGGCGCCCGCCATCGCGATGCAGGCGGCGTAGGAGTCGTAGTAGGGCTCGAGCGCGATGACCTCGTCGCCTGGCTCCAGGAGCGCGAGCATGGCCGCGGCGACCGCCTCGGTGGCCCCGGCAGTGACCAGCACCTCGGTACCGGGGTCGACCTCCAGGCCGTAGAACCTTTTCTGGTGCGCGGCGATGGCCGCCCGGAGCTCGGGGATGCCGGGGCCGGGCGGGTACTGGTTGCCCCGCCCGGACAGCACGGCGTCAGCGGCAGCGCGGGCGATCTCGGCCGGCCCGTCGGTGTCGGGGAAGCCCTGGCCCAGGTTGATCGACCCGGTCGCGACCGCCAGCGCGGACATCTCCGCGAAGATCGTCGTGCCCGCCCCGGCCAGCCGCCGGTTCAGCAATGGTCGATTCATCCGCGCCCTTTCGCCGCCGCGCCGTGGGCGCTGGCCGACCGCCATTCCATGCTCATCCTGACGGCGTGACGATACCTCTCCGGCGCCGCCCCCGCGGCCCGGGTCTGCCGCTGCGCGGTTATCCGGCTAGGGGGCTGCGCGGCTAGGCGCGCACGCCGCGGCTTCCGGCCGAGGCGTGCCGCCCGGCCGAGCGAGGCTGGCGGCGAGCGCCGCGGGTCCGGCGCAGCAGGTGCAGCCCGGCGAGCCGGGACCACATCGACCCGCCCCGGGCCAGCTCATGGCGGGCCGTCATCCGGCCACCGTCCCGGCCCCCGGCGACGCCGCACTGGATGGCGCCGCGCTCGACAGGGGTGCGCCGGACGACCCTGGGCCTGACCGGGCCGGGGCCGCCGGGGCAGGGTTGGGTATGGCCGGCAGCAACCCGAGCGGGCTGGGGTCACCGAACTCCAGGCGGAGCATCACCTGACCGGCCCGGAGGGTCGTCACCGAGACGCTGCTGGCCAGGTAGGGCGGACGCTGGGCCCGCAGGAAGGCCGCGAGTGGCCTGATCGGGCCAGCCGCGGCCAGTTCGACGGAGCGAAGCGGCGCCGCGGGATCGGCACCGGGGCCGGCGTCGCCGAAGCTGATGACCTGCAGTGGCCGCAGCTGGGCCAGCGCGGTGATGGTGGTCAGCAGCCGTGTGTCCACCCGGCCCCGGGCCAGCGCGAGCCGCGCGGTCGGGGTCAGGCTGAGCCGTCCGTTACGGATCAGGGTGGCGCCTGCTGTCCGGCGCGCCACCTGGTCGGAGGCGAGGGCCTGGCGGTAGGCCACAGCGCCGTCGGGCGCGGCCGCCAGGACTTCGACGCGTGCGCTGCCGGTGCCGAAGCTAGCCAGCACGAGCGGGGCGTACACGCTCCCCAGCCGGGTGCTGAGCTCGCCGCGGACGGCTGCGGTGGCCATGACGATGTCACAGCCCAGCGGATCGGCTCCCGCGCTGGCCCCGAGCATCAGCAGGGCCCCGGCGGCCATCCCCCGGGCCCGAAGCGCGGCGCACATCGCCGGATCGCAGCCCACCACGGCGCTGTGGCTCGCCTGCCGGGCGACCCAGGTCGCGGCCTGGATCCGCTCAGCCGTCGCCATGTCGTGGCTCCCAGCCGCCCCCGCCGACGCCGCGTGGCCAGCCAGCTGGGTCATCACTATCGTCACCGACGCCACCACGACGGACAAGGTCAGCGCGGCCAGGACCGCTCGGGGTCCCCGCCACCACGGCCGGCCAGGCGGCGGGGCCTGCGCCGGGAGCAGCGGGGACGGCGCCGTGGGGCGCCCGGCGGGTCCGGTGTCTTCGGCCAGGCCGGGAGCCGGGGCGAAGGCGCTCGCATCCGCGCGGACCTCGGCCACGGCCGCCTCCCGGTAGCAGTGCTCCGCTTTCCGGTAGTCGCCGCGCGCCTGCGCGAGAACGCCCAGGCTCTCGTAGCCGCGAGCCACGCCGCCGGCGTCGCCGACCTCGGCGAACATCTGGACCGACCGCAGGTACCCCTGCTCGGCCGCGGCCTGCTCGCCGCGGGCCTGCGCGATCACGGCCAGCTCGTGCAGCCACCGGGCGCAGCCGGCCGACGGCGACGGCATGGCGGCGAGGGTTTCCTGGATCAGGTCTCTTTCCTGCTCGAGATGGCCCCATGCGCGCAGCTGGGCACATATGCCCGCCGTCAGGGTGGCGACCTGATCGAGGTCGCCCGCATCAAGGAGATGCTGCCGGGCCGTGAGCAGGTCATCGATGTCCGCCGAGCGGCCCTGCGGCCAGGCCGCGGCGCGCCATTGCCAGTACTCCGCGGCCCGCCGGTGCGCGACCGCCAGCTCGGCGCGACGGCCGGCGGCCGCGAGGAGCGCCTGCCACTCGGCGGCCAGCAGCCGGTCCATGAACAGCGCGGGGGCGTCGGCCGCCACGTCACCGGGCTGGCTCAGGCTCAGGAGGCCGCCCTGCTCGCAGGCGGTGATCAGCCCGGTCAGGCTGGCCGGGGCCTGGTACGGCGCAGTCGGGCCGTGCGTCCCGGGCGTGCGGGCCGCGGTCCAGTCATGCAGGCCGACCTGGAAGAGCACCGCGTTGCGGTCGGCCGGCTCCCGGTAGACGCTGACGCCAGTGAGCAGCGTTCCGGCCTCGGTCCCGATGGCCGCGCTGAGCCGGTCCAGCAGCGCCCGCTGCGGGTCGGCTTCGGTCGGCGCGGGCCCGGCCGTTGGCTGCGGTGACCCGCGCGCGTGCCGCGGGCCGGACGTTAAGCCGCGGTTCCTGGCGGACCGCGACGCTGGAGCAGCCTTCGTTAGCACCTAGCCCCCCTTTTAGGCATGCCGGACAGCTGCCATACAACGGATATATAGCACGGAGGACTGCGGCGGGCGTGCCTTTTCGCTGCGGCTATTCACAAGAATTTGGCCACTGCAGGAGAATTTAATTTCATTATTCTGCTTGGGCTACTATCGGAAATGCTAAACCTTTTCGGGCGCTTTCACCTGGTCTCCGGCTGCTCGCATGAGAAAGGGGCAGCCCCGGCGGGGCCGCCCCTTTCAGTCGCGCCGGGACCCGCGGCTGCGGGTCCCGGCGCGGTGGTCAGAGCGGGCGAACCTGCTCGGCCTGAGGCCCCTTAGCGCCCTGGCCGGCGGTGAACTCGACTCGCTGGTTCTCCTGAAGACTGCGGAATCCGTCAACCTGAATCGCGGAGTGGTGCACGAAGACGTCGGCGCTGCCGTCGTCCGGGGCGATGAAACCGTAGCCCTTGTCGGCGTTGAACCACTTCACGGTGCCCTGAGGCATGTGCCTTCTCCTACTTGGTGATCTACGGGATCCACGGATGAGGACCCCGGGTTGCGCGGCAGCGCGCCCCCCGGTACGGCAGGGGCCTCCCGGCGGAGGCTCCGGCGCCAGACTGTCTGGCGCGCGCATGCAGCTTTCGCGAAATGCGAATGCAACCACCACTATCAAACACCATCCGGCGAGCCAGTGGGTCAGGTCCCGCCCGGTTGAGATGGCCGCGCCGGGCAGACTGGGGGCAGAGCGGGAGAATTACCCCGCCTGCCGAGGCCTTGCTTCGGGCCGGTCATGGCGATAAGTAACGGTGAAAGACGAGAAGCTTGGATATTCCGTAATGAGGCTCTTGCTCGCTTTTGTCGGCCAACTCATCTGCGCCGCAACCGGCTCCGCCGCAGGAGGCGGTCCAGGCGGCGATCCCTGCTGAAGGCCAGCACCACGACCGTGGCCACGCCGCCGCCGAAGGCCAGCCAGGGCAGGAGCATCAGCATATCGGCACCGCTCACGCTGTCTCCTCCTGCGCCTGTGGCCATGGCCGGAACCGCCCAGCGCGGCGTGATCCGGTGCTGTCACGGGTATTCCAGCGGAACCGCCGGGTGGCGGCGTGCAGCCTGTGTGGCGGCCGTGTGGAGCCGAAGGCGGTCCAGGCGGCTGACATGGGCGGTCACCCGCGCCGCTGCTTTGGGGCCCGACGTAGCCTGGGGGCAGACCACGGGGGGAAGGGGCTGGTCCATGCCAGCGACGATTTTGCTGGTCGAGGACGAGCGCAAGCTGAGGAACCTGGTGCGCTCCTACCTGGAGCGCGGTGGCTTTACCGTGCTTTCTACCGGCTCGGGCGCGGAGGCGCTCGCAGTGGCCGGATCGGCCACGCCGGACCTGATTGTCCTGGATCTGGGGCTGCCTGATGTCCCCGGCGAAACCGTGGCCCGGGAGCTGCGCGCGGCCAGCGCGACCCCCATCCTGATGCTGACGGCCAAGTCCAGCGAGGAAGACCGGATCAGCGGCCTGGAGATCGGCGCCGACGACTATGTGACCAAGCCGTTCAGCCCGCGCGAGCTGGTGCTGCGCTGCCAGGCGATCCTGCGCCGGGGCGGCCAGGCCGAGGGCGCCGCCTACCAGAGCGCCAGCTACGGGCACGGCGAGCTCGTCATCGACGAGCAGCGCCGGACGGTCGATGTCCGCGGTGCCAGCGTGGCCCTGACACCGACCGAGTGGGCCATGCTAGTCGCGCTGGCCACCGTGCCCGGCCGCGTCTACTCACGGTTCGAGATCATCAACCGGACTCGCGGTTACGAGTTCGAGGGCTACGAGCGCAGCGTCGACTCGCACGTCAAGAATCTCCGGCGCAAGATCGAGGCCGACACCGCGCGCCCGGAGATCATTCAGACCGTGCTCGGCGGCGGCTACCGCCTGGGCCTGCACCGCGATGGCTAGAACGGGCGACGCCGCCTCGCTCGGGATGCGGCTGTCGCTGGCGTTTGTCGCCGTCGCGCTGTCGGCGGTTGCCCTGCTGGCCGTGCTCACGGCCGCATTGTCCGTGGCGGCCATCAGCCAGTCCGCGCAGGGGCAGCGCCTCCGGTTCACCCAGGCGATGGCGGTCGTCGCGGCCGCGGCGCGAAGCCAGGCTAGTAGCTGGTCCCGGGCCGACCTCATGCCGACCGTGGACCTGGCGGCCAAGCTTCATTCCGACGTGCAGGTGTCGGATAGCTCGGGCCGTCCGATAGCCGTCTCGGGTGACTTCGGCGCCGACACGGGCCCGGTCGAGCAGGCTCCCATCTTCGTGCGGGGGCACCGGGAAGGCCTGCTGGTGGCCCGTTTCCAGAATGGCCTTGGCCCGAGCGACCTCCGCTTGCGCTCCCAGTTCTGGAGTGCGATTGCCGGGGCCGGCGGGCTGGCCGCGCTAGTCGCGCTGGTGGTGGCGATCGCGATCTCGCGGCGCATTACCCGGCCCGTCGTACGGCTGATCGAGACGGCCAGGGCAGTCGGTGCCGGCGATCACTCGGCTCGGGTGGGCAGCATCCGCGCTCCGCCTGAGCTGGCCGACCTGGCGGAGACCTTCGACCAGATGGCGGACGCGCTCGCCCGGCAGGAGCAGCTGCGCCGGTACCTGGTCGCGGACGTCGCTCACGAGCTGCGCACCCCGGTCGCCGTGCTGCAAGCGGGCCACGAGGCCCTGCTCGACGGCGTGGTCCCGGTGACATCGGACCAGCTCGTGTCGCTGCACGATGAGGCTCTGCGGCTGGCCAGGATGGTCGATGACCTGCAGACGCTGGCGGCCGCGGAGGCGGCGGCCCTGCAGCTCAGCCTCAAGTCCTGTGACCTGGCGGAGATAGCCGCGGCGGCGGCCGGCAGCCTGGCCGGACGGCTGGAGTCCAGCCAGCTTGCCCTGAAGCGGCGTTTGCACCCGGCGCCGGCCCGCGCTGATGCCCGGTGGATGCACCAGGTCGTCACCAACCTGCTCGGGAACGCGGCCAAGTTCACCCCGCCCGGCGGCCGGGTGGTCCTCAGCACGGACCTGGACGGCGACCGCGCCACCCTGAGCGTGTCGGACAACGGCGTGGGCATCACTGCCGAGCAGCTGCCGCACATCTTCGAGCGGTTCTGGCGCGGGACCAACACCACCGGCGTGGCCGGCAGCGGCATCGGGCTGGCGGTGGTGGCCGAGGTAGTCCGCGGGCACGACGGCGACCTCCGGGTCACCAGCCAGCCCGGGCAGGGCACGCTCATCGAGGTGTCCGTGCCCCGGGCGTGACCGCTGCGATCTGGCTGCACCCACACCAGGCCACCACATTCACAGCATCCCGTGAGCATCCCGCCCAGCTTTCCTGAAGCCTGACCGGATCTGCTGGACAGCAGAACCGGAGCCCGCCCAGGGGACCGGGACAGGCGTTACGGGAGGAGCTCCAATGTCCGCAGACGTGGCGATGAGCTCGCTGCGCACCCATCGCACCAACCCGGCGGCCGACTCGCCGGGTACCCGGCCCGACAGCAGCGCGGTGGAGCTGGCCCCGCACTGGCGGGCTCTGCTCGAGGCACGCTGGCGGGCGAGCCTCGAGCGGGTGACCGAGCTGTCCCTGGCTTACTACAACGCCGAGGAGGCCAGTGCCCGCGCCGCGGCCGGGCATCTGGCGGACAGACGGCTGCCGGACAGGCGGCAGCGGCTAGCGGGCAGGCGGCAGGCGAGCACGCGCAAGGCAGGCTCGCGGCAGGCCAGGCTGCTGCTGCGGCGGGCGATCGCGGAACGGCGGGCGCTGGCTGAGATCGAGGTGGCGCTAACGCGGCTCACCAATGGCTGCTTCGGCAAATGCGAGCGATGCGGCGGCGCCGTCTCGACCGCGCGCCTGACCCGCACGCCCCAGGCACGGTACTGCCGGGCCTGCGACCAGGCGACCCGCTGACCGCGGATTTCCCTCCACGCGAATTCCCTCCACGCGAAGCACACACCGTCGGCAGCGCGACTGCACCTGCGCGGAGTCTTATGGATACGCGGCACCGTGAGCTGCGGGGGCGCTCATGAGGCCGAGCCGGCTCGCCCGCTAGCCGCCTGGCGGGCGAGCCGCCCGGAGCTAGCCGGGGAGCCACCCCAGGGGAGCTGGCCAAGAATGCCTGGACGTGCCTGGTCGACGCTGACCAGGCACCCCGCTGACCATAGTGGCGCGTCGGGCCGGCACCCGGCTGAAGAACAGGTAAAGGTCTAGTTACAGCTAGTTACCGTTATCGCTGGCCTATGCCGTGTCCGCGCCGAGACCGCCCCCTCAGACTTCCCCAGCTCCGTCTCGGAATGCCCTCGCCCGCCGTGCATCCTCACCCGTGCGGCCAGCGGGGTCCCGGAGACGGCAGAGCCGGATGTGATTCCTCTCATACCGGGATAATGCGCTGTCCGGTGGGCATTGCCGCGGCGGGTCCTGCAGGGTAGGTGAACGACAGCACCCTGCGTGCGCGATGGTTACCCTATGTGACCACGCCGCCCTGCCCTCGCGTCGAGTCCGCACGCCGCTGCCCAGGTCCGGCGTTTCGCCGGAGGGACGGCATGTGCCGGGGTGGTAGCCGAGCGCCGTGCCGCGCCCGACCAAAGGCTTGTCTTGTCTCCTAGCAGGACACCCAGCTTTGCCAACTCTTCCCGCTCATCCCGCTCGGTCAGGCTCAGGCTCGCGGTCAGCGGGCCGGCCCTCGCCCTGCTGGCCGTGACCGGCGGACTCCTCGGATCCGCTGGCGCCGCCCCGGGCGGCCACCTGGTCTCGGTGAGCGGCAGGCCGGCCGCCCGGCCCATCGCCCTGGACGCGTTTTTCTCGCCGCAGTCCCGGGCCGCCGTCAGCGCTAGCGCCAGCCGGCCAGGGCACAGCCCCACCCCGCGGCAGATCGCCTGGAAGATGCTGAGGCGCTTCCACTGGTCATCGGCCCGGCAGTTCCCGTACCTGAACAAGCTGTGGAAGCGGGAAAGCGGCTGGAATGTCCACGCCCTGAACCCCTACTCCGGTGCCGCTGGCATTCCGCAGGCGGTGCCGGGGTCCAAGATGGCCAGCGCGGGACCGGACTGGTGGAGTAACGCGTGGACGCAGATCCGCTGGGGCCTGCGCTACATCCGGGCTCGCTACGGGTCTCCGCGCAATGCCTGGTACCACGAGATCAGCGTCGGCTGGTACTGACAGCCTGGCCGGCAATCGCGGGAATGGGACCTGGTCCTGGCCTGGCCGGGCCGGGCCGGGCTCAGGGCCAGGTCTCGCGAGCCTGGATCAGGCCCAGGTCTCGCTGGCCACCCGGGCGATCAGCTCGCGAGACTGGTCTGGATCCAGCGACCCGGCGGTGAGGCGCTCGAACGCCACCCGGTACTGGTAGACCTCGTCCTCCTTATCGGCGTACACCTCATTGCGCACGAGCTGCTCGAGGTACACGGCGTCGGCGGGCGGCTCGACGGCGAGGACGGGCGGAAAGGCCAGGACGGTAAACGATCCGGTCCCGATGGGATGCGTGCCGGCCAGCGGCAGCACCCGCAGCGTGATGTTCGGCAGCCCGGAAACGCTGAGGAGATGCTCCAGCTGCCCGCGCATGACCCGGGCCTGGCCCATCCTGCGGAGCAGGACCGACTCGTCGAGGACCACCGACAGCTTGAGCGACCTGTCCTCGGTCACGAGCCGCTGGCGGCCGAGCCGCACCCCGATCAGGCGGCGGATCCTGCCCGACGGGGTGACCGGCATCCACTCGACATGGGACTCCATGGCCGCGCGCATGTAGTCCTCGGTCTGCAGCAGGCCATGCACCAGCTGTGCCGACCAGCACAAGGCCGTCTCGGCTTCTGCCTCCAGCTCGATATAGCCCGCGTACTCGGCCGAGACAACGTCGGCGTAGGCCTCCCACCACCCCTTGCTGCGGGGCGCCTGGGCCAGCCCGAGGAGCTCGGAGCGGTGCGCCCCGCCCACGCCGTAGAGATCTAGCAGCTTGGTCAGGTCGGTGGACTTGACGCCAATGCGATTGAGCTCGATCCGGCTTATCTTCGAGCCCGACCAGCCCAGCTGATCGGCAACGTCATCGCCGGTCAGGTTCGCAACCTCGCGTAGCCGGCGTAGCTCGGCGGCCAGCCGGCGGCGGCCAATCGTCAGGCTGCCGCGTTCAGGCATCTCCCGCCTATCTCTCTTGCTCGCTTGCCCCGGCTCAGGACACGGGACTCCTGAGCAGCGTACCGATCTGTGCGTCCAGACGAGGGCAGCCGGAAAGCTGCACCGCATCATGCACTGCACCTTGCAGTTTCTAAGATTTACCAGACAACCAAAGTAAAGGCCACTCCGGAGGGGAAAGGGAGACCGCCGGGCAGACCAGAAAATCTGATCATAAAGTGCGGTCGCATGGCGGGATCGCTCGCACCCGCGATTCACCCATCTGCGGGCCGCGTGCGGTCCTCCCGCTGGCCGCCGAATGGCGGGCAGCCTAGGAGCGCCGGCCATTATCTGCTGGTCGGCGCGACCGCGAGCGAGGCCCGGAAGGATGCCTCTGCAGCGGATGGCCACGGACATCGCCGGCACTGACCGACGCCGAGGCCAAGGTCCAGCCCCGAGCGACCAGGCGGGCCGGCAGCTCGCAGCCAGAACTGCTCCCAGCCGTTGCCCGGCTAGCCGGTCGGCCAGCGGCTGAGCAGCGGGCCGACCAGCGACTGCGCAGCGCTGAGCAGCGGCTGAGAGCGCGTCGCTAGCAGATCAGCTGGCGTCGAAACGGCCGGCCGTCATGGCGGAGACGAAGTCGCGCCAGGCGTCCTGGCTGAAGGCCAGGACGGGAGAAGCGGCGCCGATCTTCCCGTCGCGGACGCAGACATCGCCGCCTGCCAGGCGGCCCACCTCGACGCAGGAGCCGTTCATGTCACACCGTGAACTGCGCTGCCAGGCCGTTCCTGGCGCCAGCTCGCGTGACGAGTTTCCGATGGGCTGTGCGGCCATGAAGTCCTCCAGAAAATAAGCGCGCCCGAGATACGGACGTGGTTATAGAAGCCCCATCGGGCTGAACGGGCTGCAGTGATCACGTTAGTCCGGATGGGACGAAGGGACTCTATCGATCGCTGAGGTTCCAGGTATGACTGTTTACCAAACGGCGACGACATCCCCGTTGGGACGAAATGCGTAGTTCGGCGGAAAGGCGCCCAGCGGTGGCACCCTTGACGAGATGCGCACACTGTGCCCCAATTGTGAACAGAACCGCACAGCATCTCCGCCGCTGATCACGCAGATCACCGCAGGCTCCGAAGGCAGGCTCCGGCCTCCGCCGCATGAGGTGACCGCCCCGGCCAGCACCTTCGTCCAGCAGCCCAGCATCACGCCGGTGAAAGGGTCGTACTCGCTGACGGTGCAGCCGGGCTACATCTACACGCTGACCACCACCACAGGCCAGGGCCACGGCACCGCGGCCAGCCCGGCCCAGGGCGCCCTGTCCCTGCCCTATTCCGACAGCTTCGATAGCGACGCCATCGACCAGCAGCCCGTTACCTGGCCCAGCAGCAGGGCGCCTTCGAGGTCGAGCCGTGCGGCGCCGGCCGGTCCGGGCGCTGCGTCCAGCAGCAGGCGGCGGTCCAGCCGATCGAATGGGACGGCAACTCCAGCCCCTACACCATCGGCGGCAACCTGAGCTGGGCCAACTACACCGTCTCCGCCGACGCCCTCATCCAGCAGGCGGGCGCGGTGCAGCTCATCGGCCGCGCCGGCGGCCAGCACAGCTTCGGTCCGGCCAGCATCAACGAGTACTACCTGCAGGTCAGTAACACCGGCGCCTGGTCGATCGTCCGTAACAACACCAGCGACACCCTCACCACGCTGGCCAGCGGCACGGTGGCGGCGCTGGGCACCGGGACGTGGCATCACCTGGCGCTGACGTTGTACGGCACCGCCATCAGCGCGGCCATTGACGGCAGCACCGTCGGCAGCGTGACCGACTCGACATTCCCCTTGGGAATGGTCGGCCTCGGCACCTCCGGCTACCAGACCGATCAGTTCGACAACCTGTCAGTGACGCCGGTCGGCTCGGCGGTACCGACCGGCCCGATCGTGGCGGGCGACGACACGGCCAAGTGCGTCGACGACAACGCCGGCTCCGCTACCCAGGGCACGCACGTGCAGATGTGGGCCTGCAACGGCGGCGCCAATCAGCAATGGCAGGCAGTCAACGGAACCCTGGTCAATCCGGTGTCGGGCAAGTGCCTGGACGACCCGGGCTTCACCACCAGTAACGGAACTCAGCTGGAAATCTGGACCTGCAACGGCGGGTCCAATCAGCAGTGGCAGCTCCCCTGACCGCGGTCAGCCAGCTTCTGCCCTGGCGGCGCCCGGTTCGGCCCCGCCAGGGCTAGCCCGCTGTGTCGGCTAGTGTCAGCAGCGTGAACGAGGAGGATGGCGAGCTCGTCATCGCCTTCCGGAAGGGACGCAGCGACGCCCTGTCGCTGGTCTACCAGCGGTACGGGGCGCTCGTCTTCACGATCGCGCTCCGGTCGCTGAGCCTCCGGGACGACGCCGAGGACGTGACGCAGCAGGTCTTCGTGTCGGCCTGGCGCAGCCGGGACACCTTCGATCCCGACCGCGGCGGCCTGGCGGGCTGGCTCGTCGCGATCACCCGGAATAAGGAGGGTTATGCAAGTGTGCCACGAACGTGGAGGAGGGTCGGTGTAGGAGATCTCTCTGATGCGGTGCTGTGCAGATGATGGAGGGGTAGTGGCCCTCCGGC
>JGI20205J14842_1000036_pt1 | contig 29849 bp, 28 predicted proteins | sample NGESurshal092012_2_FD_14842 | JGI IMG/M metagenome (IMG submission 14842) | reverse complement strand
AGACGACCCGCATTAGTAGCGACAAGACACAGGTCTGGAGACCTGCGCCAGAAGGTTCACAGGTCACGGCCCTCTCCCTTGGGAGAGGCCAGCCCGACTGGTTCTTTCAGGCGGGGGTTGGTGAGGCTTTAATTAGTCTGACAACAATGATTTTAAAAATCTTATAAATAGTAAGGCCATACTGTTTGTTAGGCAAAGAATATTATACATTTGACAATAAACCAGAACAATATGAAAATTATTTTGCTCTTCTCATTTTCATTTTTATTTTTTATTCGTATTTCACAGGCGCAAAAAATCACTTATTCAACTGAGAAAATAAATAGTCTTGAACTTGGATATAATATTCTCAATAAGATAAATGAAAAGTACTTTATTTATATTGCATATTTTAACCCGGCACCTTCAATACACAAAAGCTACATCTATATTTATAACAAACAAATGCAACTTCTTTCCAAAGAAGAATTGAAATTGCCAGATGAATATTTTGCATTGCGATTTATTACTTACCAGGATTTTATTTATATATTTTATCAATACACACAAAATAACCATGTGTTTTGTATGGCAGCAAAAATTGATTCAAATGGGAAAATGAATGAGAAGCCTGTCTTACTTTCAGAAATAAATCTGAATAATTTTTATTTACATTCCAGTATTTATAACCTTACATATAGTGAAGACAAAAAAAAGATCGCAATTTTTACAATTCAGGAAAACAAAAATGAACACGAAATCAATCTTTTAATATTAGATCAGTCTTTAAAAAAAACAGAACATAAAATTTTCGAAATACCCATCAACAGTGAGTTTGAATCTTTTACGAATTTTAGTATTGATAATGAAGGGGATTTTTTCTTTTTAAAAAAAGAGCCGTTTAATGACGCAGACCCATATAAAAATGTACTTAATCTTATCAAAAATAATACCGATACTCTTTCCTTTTATTATATAAGCCCTAATGGGATAAAATTAAATGATTTATCTTTTAGGATAAACAATGCGGAAAAAAAATTAAACTTTTTTTCATTTTATGTTGATTCGCCATTAAGGGCTCTTTGGAAGGATATTCCTTTATCTGAAGCAACAGGCAAATCGGGAATATTTAATGCAATATGGGATATAAAAAATAAAAGTTTAATAGAAACAGAAGTGCCCTTTACTAAAATTTTAGATCCAAATTCTAATAATCCTGAATTATTGAAATTGCAAATACAGGATTTTTTTGTAGGAGATATTTATTTTACAAAAAATGGAAGTTTTGTATTGCAAGGACAAACTTCAAATCCCTATAATCCATATGAGAGTTTCTTAATACCATATAATAATAACTCAATAGGAGCCTTTGAATTATATTACCAGGGAATAAACGAATCGGGGTATTTAAGTTTTAATAATTTCAACCTAAATCAGCATCGTAGTGATACTTATAAGGTATTTTTTAGGAGAACGCAAACCAAAATTAACAAAGTTAGCGCTAATTTATTATTATTGTCATTCGACTCCACAGGCACATTTACAAAATTAAATTTTGCAAATGAATTTAAGGCAAGAGATTTTATGACTATGAATACTGGTGATGCACTACATTATTTCTTTTTTCGCAAAGAAAGAAATAACTATGTAGTAAGACACTTGAGTTTTACTAATAAGGGAGGAATCCAATCGGAAATTCCACTTAAAACTAATGAAAATTACAAGTTTGCTTTAGGATATGAACAAACAACTGAAGCTTTAGGATATAAACAAGTATCTGAAACGGAAATGATTTTCCCGGTATTCTATAGAGGCAATTTGAATTTTGCTAAAATAGAATTTTAAGAGTTCGGGTGCGAGTGAGTGTTCTCTTTTTTTCGTTTTCTAACGAAACGCACTTAGTTTCTTTTTCAAAAAAAATAATGAGATTCGTGTAGCTCTAACCCTGGTGATAAAAGTTTTCTGAAAAAAATAANTATCAATAACGATACAATTCATTCCCATCCGCTTGCCAGCACATCCGCAATATGCATGGTGGTAAGCGGAAAGGCTTTTTTGGTAATGATGCCCTGCAGATGCATGAGGCAACTAACATCTGTAGAGATGATATGTGTAGCGCCGGTATCTATGGCGTGATGTATTTTCTGATCGGCCATGGCATTGGAGATAGAATCGAACTTGACGGCGAAGGTGCCACCAAATCCGCAACAGGTTTCGGTATCAGCCATTTCAATTAATTCAAGCCCCTTCACTTTTTGTAAAAGCTCACGGGGGCCTTCTTTAATTTTACATTCCCTTAATCCGGCGCAGCTATCATGATACGTGGCTTTGACATTTAGCTCTGCACCAAAATTTTCTATCTTTATTATTTTGGTAAGAAATTCTGTAAATTCAAAAATCCTTGAAGAAAGTTCTTTTACTGTATTGTGTTGTGATGAATCCTGAAAAAGTCCGCTGTAATAATTTCTCACAAAGCCTACACAAGAAGCAGAAGGAGCCACAATATAATCGGTACCTTCAAAATCCCCGATAAATTTGGTGGCAACACTTTTGGCTTCATCCCAAAAACCGGCATTGAAAGCCGGTTGTCCGCAACAGGTTTGGTTGGTATTATAAGACACATCGCAACAAGCCTTTTCCAAAACTTTTACCATATTAAAAGCTGTTTGCGGATATAACTGATCTACAAAACAGGGCACGAATAATTGAACTTTCATTGTATATAAAAGTAAAAGAATTAAAACTAATGAGTGGGATATTTCAGCGTGATCATTTTTAAGGCTGATAAAGCTGCTTCCTCGCCTTTGTTTCCATGCACACCACCTGTGCGTTCATCTGCCTGCTGCTGATCATCTACGGTAAGTACTCCAAAAATGGTTGGTACAGGCAATGTAAGATTCAAATGTAAAACCCCTTCAGTGATGGCTTTGCACACATAGTCGAAATGGGGAGTGTCTCCGCGCAATACACACCCCAAAGCAATAAAGGCCTTTGGTTTTTCCACCGGGCGAAAGGCCGGATTTTTATCGTAGGTCTCCCAAAAGTTTTTAATGGCAAAGGGTATTTCAAAAGCGCCCGGCACTTCAAGTATTTTATAATTGTTCATCTCAAAATGTTGCAGGATCTTAATACATCCATCCAGCAACTTATTTACAATTTCGTGGTTCCACTGGGTATGTACAATAACAATACAGGCATCCTTTTGTAGAATGCCTGTATCAATATTATATAGGTTTTCGTTGACTATTGCCATTTTTATTTGTCAATATTTATTCTGAAAAATCTCCCAGTCTTGCAAGGTACCTGTTCACATCAGCAGCTTTTTCAGAAAGGGGATAATCCGTTTTTATTTTTTTAAAAAGGGTTATGGCTTCTTTGGTTTTGCCAATTGATTGTGCAAATAATGCCGCCCTGAAAAGAAATTCTGATGAAGTATAATCGTCTTTAATATTCACATTGGCCGCCTTTTCGTAGTAATTAAGTGCATCATCATTTTTATTCAACTCTGCACTTGCGTCGCCCATCATACCAAGCGCACGGCTTTTTATTTGTGTAGCGCCGTTAGCATCAAACTCTTTAAGGTACCTGATTGCTTTGGCAAACTGGCCTAACTGGAGGTAGCATGCACCTGCATAATATTCACAAAGATTGGCCGCAGGCGTGCCGGAATATCTATCAATTATTTTTAATGCTCCGGGGTTTCTTCCATCGCCATTTAGCACCATGCCGGCCATCATCAACTTCGAAGAATCTGTAGCGTTGGTAAATTCGGTAAAATATTTTTGTGTTACAAAAACTTCTGTATCCGCTTTTTGCTGTTTAGGAACTTCAAACATGTATTTGTAGATCATCCAGCCTGCAAATATAATTATGATTGCAGATCCAATGTAAGAAATAGGCTTATTATAATCTTCCCAAAAATTCTTTGCTTGTTCTACTACGTCTATTTCTTTTTTTTGTACTTTTTTGTCCGCCATATTTATTTTTTATTTCCTGTTTTTCTTCATTAGGCGTTGCCTAATGTTTATATATTTCAATCCTTTGGGTCAGAGAATTTCTTGTCTTTCTTATTTCTTATTGCCCATTAAGGGATAGGTGTTTTAATCCATTATAAAAGGATAATCATCCTCAGCATATACATCTTTCAATACTTCGTCATCATCGGGATAAGGACTTTCTTCTGCAAATTTTACAGCTTCAGCTACTTCATTTTTAACGCGGTCGTTTATTTTTTCAATTTCTTCATCACTTATTCCAAAGTTGTCTTTCAATTTTTTCAACGTTGTTTCTACCGGATCCTGAAGCTTGTATTCCTCCATTTCTTCTTTGCTGCGATATTTCGCAGGATCGCTCATACTATGACCTTTGTAACGATAAGTTTTTACTTCAAGTAATGTAGGGCCACCCTGTTCCCTGGCTCTTTTTACTGCCCTGGTCACTGCTTCATGAACGGTTTCGGGGATCATACCATCCACCTGGTCTGCGGGCATTTCATACGAATCTGCCAATTTATAAATATCCTGTACATTGGAAGTGCGCTCTACTGATGTTCCCATGGCATAGTTATTATTTTCGCAAATAAAAACTACGGGAAGTTTCCAAAGCATGGCCAGGTTAAAAGTTTCGTGAAGTATTCCCTGCCTTGCCGCTCCATCGCCAAAAAAACAAAGAACCGCATTATCAGTTCCTTTATATTTTTCAGCAAAAGCAAGCCCGGCACCGGTTCCTATTTGTGCTCCCACAATACCGTGTCCCCCAAAAAATCTTTGTGCTACCCCAAAAAAGTGCATGCTGCCTCCTTTGCCTTTGCTACACCCTGTGGCTTTGGCATACAATTCTGCCATACAAGCTTTTGGTGTTACGCCTTTGGCTATGGCCAGGCCATGGTCGCGATAGGCGGTAATAAAGATATCATCGGGTTTGGTAGCAGTCATGCATCCGGCAGCAACTGCCTCCTGGCCTATATATAAATGGCAAAACCCCCTGATTTTTTGCATTCCATACATTTGCCCGGCTTTTTCTTCGAAGCGGCGGATCAGGAGCATCAGCTCGTACCAGTATAAATAAGTTTCTTTAGAAAACTTTGTAGCCAATATTTTAAATTTTAGGTCGCAAAGATAATGCAAAAACGAAAATAATTTAACTTGAAAAATGAATACAAAAAAGATTTATTCAAAAAAAAAGTATAAAAAAAGCCAGCTTTTTACGGCCGGCCTTTATTCATCCCCTAAACTTTCTATTTTATTATTTTGGGAGTAACACTTTATTAATTACATGGATCACACCATTACTTTGGTTTACATCTGCAATGGTTATTTCAGCAGTACCTCCATTTTCATCTGTTACCATCAAATGATGTCCTTTCATGGTGATGTACAAATTTTCACCTTCTACAGTTTTTAATGTGGCTCTGCCGTTTTGAGCTTTTACCATTTCCATCAAATCGCGTGAAGATAATTTGCCGGGTACCACATGGTAAGTAAGAATTGATACCAGTTTTGCTTTATTTTCAGGTTTCAATAGAGTGCTCACTGTTCCTGCTGGTAATGCATCAAATGCTTCATTAGTTGGAGCAAATACTGTGAACGGTCCTGCACTTTCAAGAGTAGGTACCAGTCCGGCGGCTTTTACTGCTGCTACCAGGGTAGTATGGTCTTTGGAATTTACTGCATTTTCTACAATGTTTTTTGTGGGATACATGGCCGCACCACCAACCATTTTTGTTTGGGCATTCGTGTTGGAAGTGAATGCGGCACCGAGGATTAATAATCCTAACATTTTAATACTTTTCATTTTTTTAAATTTTTATGGTTAATGTTTTATTTCATTCACTTACGCATTTACGAATAGAATGGTTTTATTTTATCAAAAAAATATTTATAACATATAAGGTTAAACGAGAATTGAAACTGTAATCTTCGGGGATATAAATAACAAGAATATTAAATAGAAAAAAATCTATTTACAATAGTTGCTTGTTGGCCAAAATGATGGTATGTCCCAAACAACAGGACTATTTTATAAATGCAATTGGTATAAAAGGGAATACACTAAAACCGGAAAATTTATATAAAAGAAAAAGAATGGGGAAAGAAAATTTTCGGGAATTACATTTTGGCGCTCACAATCATTTCACTCATTGTGGGTGTAGGACTTCCGCCGGTTTTTTCAAGGGTAATAGCAAAAGCTTCTACTTTGCCAAAGGATTTCATTTTCTGAATATGATAAGTACCTTTTGAAGTGGTGATCATTCCTGCATCTTCGGGCTTGCCATCTACAATAGCCCATAGTTGGTATTGCTTACCATCAGGTACCCGCGGAAGATTGGTAGGATCTACATACACCTGCCCTGTATTTTTCATCCAGAATATTTTTGCGAGTGCATCCGGCGCATTGGGAGTGCCGTTTAAAACCACAGGCAAAGCATATTTATTAGTCATAATACTAAGATCGTTGCTCATGGCAAGGTTGGATTTTCCCTGTTGTTCTATTTTTTGTTGGGCAATCCCAAGTTGGTCTTTGGCGTCGTTATATTTTTCGTAATACGAATAATTAAGAACAACACTTCCGATCAATAGTATAAAAGATGCCGCTGCCATTAATTTATAAAATGGCGGGAAAGTTGTTTTTTTTCTGAAAGGAACAACAGGTGTAATTTCATTTTCTTCTTTTGCTACTTCGGGAAAAACACGACTAAATACTTTTTCTTTCACAGAAGAAGAAGGTTGAATGGCATTTGCCTGCGCATAGCTTTCAAGCGATATTTCAATTTCATTAAGATCCTTTTTCAGTTCAGGAAACCGGGCAAGATATTCTTCTACCATTTGGACTTCTTCTGGCGAAGCAATCCCTGTAGCATAAAGCTCAAGCAAACCGGACGATATGAATTCTTCTTTATTCAATTTTAATTTTGTAATACTTTTTTTAATTCATTTATTGCAGATCGCATTCTTGTTTTTACAGTTCCTAATGGTATTCCTAATCTTTGAGATATTTCATTTTGCGTAAATCCTTCAAAATAAGCTAAATCAATAATTGCTTTTTGATCCTCTTTGAGTAAAGTAACCTGTTTCCTGATACCCAACCCATCAAACCGCTCACTTTCATTAAAATTATTGCTAAAATTACCTACGGCATTTTCAGAAGTTTGGATTTTTGATTGCTTCTTATACCCCTTACTTCTCATGGTATCAATGGCAAGATTTCTGGTGATATTAAGCATCCAGGTATAAAGGCGTCCTTTAGAAGAATCATAAGATGAAAAATTGTTCCAGATCTTTACAAACGCTTCCTGTAAAATATCCTCGGTCAGCTCGCGGTCGTTGATCATCCTGAAAATGATCCCCATCAAAGCACCTGAATAATGATCATACAAATAGCCAAAAGCAGATTGATCACCACTTTTCAGTAAATCAATCAAATCCTCCTCAGCATATGTAATGTTACTAGACAAAAAAAAGGTTTATAAAAATGTAAATGTAAGATTCAAAAATAAAAATTGACAAAAATTTATTATTTATTCAAAATGCTGTTTAAAAATGGTTCTATGAATTTTATTTTTTCATAATAATTTCTTTCAATGCAGCGTATAACTTATCCAGGTCCTCCTCACTATTAAAAGCATTTATAGAATATCGCAGGTAAAATTTATTCCCGTATGGCATCACCGGTACCTGTATTTTGTATTTTTCATATAGGAGATCATGTAGCTTTTCAGGTTCATTTATTTTTAATTGAGCGCTATAAAGCTGGGCAATAAAATCATCTGTAACTGGGCAAAGCGGATCAACATTTAATAATGTACAAAAACGTTCTGCATTATTTTGGGTGATAGTTTTACATTGATCTCTTACATTATCCCAATTATTTTCTTTCATAAATGAGATAGCAGCAGGTACGGTTAAAAATGCTGAATAGTCCCTGGTACCCTGCAATTGGTGGTAATCCAAAAATTGGGAGTTTGAAGGATGATCGCTTTTATATCCCCAGCTAATTAATAAAGGATCAAATAAATGCTGCAGTTTCTTTTTAATATATAAAAAAGAAGAGCCTTTTGGAGCAAGCATCCATTTATGGCAAGCTCCGGTATAAAAGTCTGCATTTAGTTCAGATAAATTCACATCTACATGCCCTGGTGCATGTGCCCCATCTATAAAAGTGAGTATGCCTTTTTCTCTTGCAAATACACATATTTCGTCTATTGGTAACCGTAGCCCCGTAGTACTGGTAATATGGCTTATGAAAATTATTTTGGTTTTGGGAGAAACGCCTTTTAAAAATTGAGAAATAAAATCTTCCCTTGATTTTAATGGGAACTTTATTTTTTGCCTGACATAAACGGCTCCCTTTTTTAGACAGTAGTAGTCCCAGGTGCGGTCACAGGCGCCATATTCGAGATCCGTAGTTAATACCTCATCTCCCATTTTCAGATCTAAACTTTTGGCTATGATATTGACTCCGTAAGTAGGGTTGGTTACATATACAACATCATCAGCGTTGCATTGCAGATAACCAGATAAGGCTGTCCTTGCTTTTTTTAAATATTCCGGCAGTTTTACCTGCATGAAATAGGTAGGGTCTTCTTCCAGTTCCGCCTGGTAGTTTTGATACTTTTCAAAGACCGGTTTTGGGCACGCACCATAAGATCCAAAATTTAAATAAGTAATGTCCTTTCTTAAAAGAAATTGTTGGGAAAGTTTGTTTGGTTGCATTGTTTAAATTTAGAAAATAATTTTATTTTGATGAGTTATTAAATGAAATTCCCTTACAAAATAAATCTATGTTGGTCGTTAAATGATAAATAAAAATGTTTTTATAAAAAGACAATTTTTTTAAAACCATCCGTGTTTTATTACGCAAAATAGAAAAGAAAATTATTCCTGCCCGAATGACGGTCAGGCGGGTGTTTCTTTACTGTACCAGATTATTTTCGTTTATCATTAACGATCCACGCTAATAAAAATTAAAAACCGGTGTTGCCACCGGTTTTACTAAAAATAATTTTAAGTATGAAATTATTTACTTTCTGCCAATTGCTGCTCTCCTATTACTTTTTCAAGCACCTTAACCGTTTCACCTACATAAATATCACTGCTAATTGATTTTATAAATTGATTTTCGAGGGTGATTTTTGAAGTATCACCAGCCATTTCGATAGTATCAGAAGGTAAAGCCTCAACATTAAGATTAGTTGGCATTTTAGAAAAAGCATCTAATTTATCTGCTGCTTCTTTAATCTCTTTCTGCATTTTTTTATACGCTACAATGTTTAATGGAGTTTCTTCATCCCTGAATTTATCAAGTAAATCTGTTTCTTTTTTAATCCCTTCAAAGTCAACACTTTTATCAATCTGCGAATTGAAACTGGCAACAACGGGCGCGTAGCTGTACCCCGGATCCCAAAGTGAATAACTGGCTTTTGGGATTTCATCCCAGTGTAGGGCATCAGGGTTATCCTTTTCACGTAATTTAGCGTTTTCCAACCTGTCAGGTAACATAATATCAGGTGTAACACCTCTTAATTGTGTAGCGCCACCATCAATACGATAAAACTTTCTGAAAGTGAGTTTCAAATCACCGAGTCCTTCGTCAGGATGACTGAAAAAAGGATTCTCAGATTGGGGATCCAGCGATACGTTTCTTTGCACGGTACCTTTCCCGTAAGTAGAAGATCCAATGATAATTCCCCTGTGGTAATCCTGTATAGCCGCAGCAAATATCTCTGAAGCCGAAGCACTTAATTCGTCCACCATAACTGCTAATGGGCCGGAATACAACACGTCTTTATCCTTGGCATCTAATACACTTGGAGCGCCATCGCGACCTTTAACCTGCACCACCGGGCCACCTTTTACAAATAATCCAACCATATCCACTACATCCGATAAAGAACCTCCTCCATTACCTCTGAGATCTATTACGATTCCTTCCACATGTGCGGCTTTTAATTTCACTACTTCCTTAGCTACATCAGTCGCAGAGCGTCTTGCAGAAGGATCGTCGAAGTTGGCATAAAATTCAGGTAAATAAATATAGCCGATCTTGTGACCGTTATTATTGATTACTGCGCTTCTTGCAAATGTGGCTTCCAAAGAAATTTTACCTCTTAAAATAGGAATCACTTTTATCGTTCCATCAGCTTTCTTTAATGTAAGCCTTACTTCTGAACCTAAAGTTTCTCCCCTGATTAATTTTACTGCATCTTCTACAGCATAACCCGTAACATCTACCGGCGTTGCACTTCCTTGCCCCACCTTCAATATTTCATCACCGGGAGTAATTTTTCCGGTCTTCCATGCAGGCATTCCTGTTATAAGGCTGGCAATTGTAATTTTTCCATCCTTTTGTTGCAACTGAGCGCCTATCCCATAAAAGGTACCGCTGAGCATTTCATCAAAACCTCTTTTATCAACAGGCGCAAAATAAGTAGTATGAGGATCCATAGTGCCAGTGATATCATTTACAAAAGTGCTGAATAATTCTTCAGAAGAATTATGATTTTTTAAAGTTTGAAAATAACGATCCATTTGTTTTGAAATAATACCTATTGCTTCTCTTTGAAGGGTGGAATCAGGTTTGTAAGCAGAGTCTTTTTTCATATTAGCTTCTCTTGCATCCTGGAGATCCGCATATCGCACTAATACAAGATATTTCAGGCGTTTTCTGCCATACTCATCCCTCTGAGCAATTGAATTAGGATAGGACCTTTTATCCCCATCAGTTTGCAGGTATTCCTCTTTTGAAAAATCAAAAGGTTTTTTCAGAATTTCTTTGTAGGAAGCAGCTACCTCGTCCACTCTTTTTAAATAAACATCGGTGATGGCATAAAAAGACTCAAGTGGTGCTCCGTGAATTTCATCATCAATCCTGTTTTCATATTTTTTGAAAGCATCAATATCCTGTTGTAAAAAAATATATTTATCTGGATCCAGGTCATCTTCGAATTTTTTCAATACTTCCTGTGAAAATTTGTCGTCAATTTTCTTGGGGTTATAATGTCCTTGTTCCAAAACGATACCTACATTACGAAGTATTTTTTGATATTTTGCTTTTGGGTCATCATTACGTTTGTCGTTTCTTCCCATAACGCCATATCCTATAAAAAGGCCGGCCAAAATAAGAATGATAAGTATGGGAATAAATTTTTTGCTCATAATAAAACTGATTATTGGGTTCATAAGTAAAAGTAACAGAAATTAAATTTGTACTTTAAAACTAAGGGATTGAATTAACAAAGGATTTGTAAATAGTATATACGGTTTTATGAAAGGATTATTGTAGTTAATAAAAGTAAAAAGCCCACAAAAGTGGGATTTTTGGGGTGGATGATGGGGCTCGAACCCACGACCCTCAGAATCACAATCTGATGCTCTAACCAACTGAGCTACAACCACCATTTTCGGAGTGCGAAATTAGTTAAAAATTTTATGTAAAAAATAAAACCTTGCACTTTGAAAAATTTTTGATCTTTTTTTTAATCACCCCCACGGAAAGAAAAATTTCCAGTTTAAAATTTATTTTTTAGGATTTTTCGCCGCCTGTTCTTTTCTTAATACCATTCATACATAATTAGATATTTTGTATCGAAATTTTAATTCAATTTTGCATCCAATTTCAAAAAATCTAAACCCTTTATAACTGTATGAGAATGATTTCTAAACATATCTATTTTATAATTTTATCCTTTCTTGTATCAGCATCAGCGATGGCGCAATATCCACAGGGTGGCGCACCTGGCAAAGCTGTTGGCCGAAATATGAATCTTGGTCATTTTTATGGAAAGGTAGTGGATGCCAATACCAATAAACCACTTGAAGCTGCTTCGGTGCAACTTATGCAAAACAAGATGGACCCCGCCACCAAAGTACACAAGGAAATGATAGTGGCTGCCCTGCTTACCAATAAAAGAGGGGAATTCAGTATAGATAAACTACCCATTTTTGGAGCGTATCAAATCATCATAACTTTAGTAGGACATACAGCTTACAATGAAAAAATCTCTTTTAATTTAAAAATGAGTGGCAGCGATATGAGTCAGATGTTAAATGCCATAGATAAAGACCTGGGGAATATAAAAATGCAGCCTGAAGCTAAAGAATTAGCGGGCGTCGTAGTTACTGCTAACAAAAGCCTGATGCAGATGAACATTGACCGCAAGGTTTTTAATGTAAGCCAAAGTCTTACCAGTGTGGGTGGCACGGCCGTAGATGTAATGAGAAATGTGCCTTCGCTAAATGTGGATATTGATGGAAATGTTACTCTCAGAAATGCTACTCCTCAAATTTTTATAGATGGAAGACCTACTACTTTAACGCTTGATGAAATACCCGCCGATGAAATTGAAACTGTAGAGATTATTACCAATCCTTCTGCAAAATTTGATGCCTCCGGTGGTGGCGCCGGCATACTTAATATAGTAATGAAGAAAAATAAAAAACCCGGATATAACGGCAACCTGAGGGCTGGGGCTGATACCAGGCTCGGAAGTTCCTTAGGGGGCAACCTGAACATTCGCCAGGGTAAAATAAATTTCTTTGCCAGCGGTAATTATTTCCATTTTAAATCAAAAGGAACGATTACCAACGATCGAGTTGATAATGTAAATGGCACAGAGTCCACACTTTTACAAAACGGAACTCAGAACCGCAATGGCAGAATGGCCGGGGGAAATTTAGGATTTGATTATTTTGCAGATAACAGAAATACATTCACTCTTTCCGGTGGCATCAGGCAGGGAAAATTTGGGAATACCCAGTTGCTCAATATTATAACAGATACAGTTTTCGATGCAAATAATTCGATTAATAATACAGGCAACAGTAATTCCTTCGGAAATTTTACCTGGAATAATTATAATGGAAGGTTAAGCTTTAAGCACAATTTTGCAAAACCCAACAAAAATATTACTGCTGATGTAAATTATGACTATAGCAAAAACACCAATCTCCAGGATGTTGCAAGCCAATATTACAATGCGGATAATACGCCAAACGGACCGTTAGCGGATCAAAGAACTTTAGGAAATGGAACGAGTGATAATTTAACGGTTCAAACCGATTACACCAATCCGATCACCGATAAAATAAAGCTGGAGGCAGGTTTGAGAGGAGCTATCAGAAATTCCAACAGTGATAATCAGAATTTCCTTTTGGATAATACATCGGGGAAATATGATGGAGTGCCTGCCCTGAATAGTAATTACAAATACAAAGACCAGGTATATGCCGGTTACGTTACCTTTTCCCAAATGATCCATAATTTTACTTACCAGTTAGGCGGACGAATAGAAAGTTCAAAATACAGTGGCGAATTGGTTGACTCAAACCAGGTATTCAAAAATTCTTTTCCATTAAGCTTTTTCCCAAGTGTTTTTCTGACTCAGAAAATTAATGATAAAGAAGACATTCAATTAAACTATTCGAGGAAAATAAACCGGCCAAATTTTTTCCAGTTGATCCCTTACTATGATTTCAGCGATCCATTGAATATAAGTAAAGGAAACGCATCGCTTGTACCTGAGTTTACGAATTTGATGGAACTCAACTATGATTTGAATTTTAAAAACGGAAATAACCTGATCGCTACCTTGTACTATCGGGGTACTAATAATCTGATTTCGAGATATCAATATTGGGATAAAAATCCCAATCCCGCTTATAATGATTCAGTATTCATAAGCTCTTATATCAATGCAAATAGTTCGGAAGCTTATGGACTTGAAATTACTTCTCTCAATAAGTTGGCACCATGGTGGAGTTTAACATCCAATGTAAATTTTTATAACTCTAAAATAAATGGTGGGAATATTCAGGCAGGTCTCAGCAATCAGNNGCTAAGCTGGTTTGGCAAGATTAACAGCACCTTTACTTTGCCTAAAAGTATAACATTTCAAATTACAGGTGACTATACAAGTAAAACCATTTTACCTCCCGGAATTGAGGGTGGAGGAGGCAACCATTGGGGTGGAGGAAACCTTTCAACAGCCAATGGATATTCATTACCGATATATGGGTTTGATGCAGCTATTAAAAAAGATTTCCTGAAAAGTAAAACTCTTACCGTATCGCTCAGCATCAACGATATATTCAGAACACGGGTAACAAAAATTTATTCTGAATCTTATCTTTCAAGTAGTATCTATTCTGTACAGGATGTTGATAGGCAAATGGATCCCCAGAAACTGAGATTAAATCTGAGCTGGCGTTTCGGAAAAACAGATTTTTCGTTGTTTAAAAGAAAAAATATGAATGACCAGGGTGGCCAGGGCGATATGCCACCTGCTATGGCCCAATAAACTTTGGATTTCTTTAAATATATTATTCTTCAAAATGGCTGTCATTCTTCAGCCATTTTATTTTTAAATGAAATGATTCTGTTTAAAATTAAACAGAACAAAAAGAACCTGGTTATTTGTCCCAATTACAGTAAATCAACTTTTAATAATGATTTCTAATTTAATCCGCTCTTTTTGCCTCAAATTATTAAATTATCATACCTTTGCACTCCCAAAAATAAAAAATTGGGTATTACATTCTTTCAAAAATTATTATTAATCAAATGCTGATAAGCAGGGAGCCAACATAGCCCGCAGCAATAACAAAATTACCTGCTGAAAACATAATGGATTTAGAAAATAAAGAAACAAAAAATGAAAGCCAGGAGGTAATAACCGAAAATCAACCACAGGGTGGTATCGAAGGAGTTCCTTTTCCTGATTTCCCCGATGTGGAATCTACAGTATCTGCTTCAGAACCACAACCTACCCAAAAAGAGACCCACGAAGAAGCGCTTTCCACTCCTCATGATGATTTTGACTGGGGAATTGACAAAAGAAATGTCACTTACTACAACAAATCGGAAAGGGAAAAGTATGATGAAGTTTACGACAAAACTTTTAAGCAGATCAACGATAATGAAATGGTGAATGGAACGGTAGTAGCCATGACCAAAACAGATGTGGTGGTAAATATCGGGTTTAAAAGCGATGGCCTGGTAAGTTTAAATGAATTCCGCGATATACCAGATCTTAAAATAGGGGACGAAGTAGAAGTGATGGTAGCCGAAAAAGAAGATAAAGATGGCAATCTGCACCTTAGCCGCAAACAGGCAAGAACTACTCGTGCCTGGGAAAAGATTGTGGATATGCATAAGTCTGGCGAAATAGTGAAAGGATTAGTCACAAGCAAAACCAAAGGCGGTCTTATTGTGGATGTTTTCGGAATGGAAACATTTCTTCCGGGGTCTCAAATTGATGTAAAACCGGTTACCGATTACGATCAGTTTGTAGGTAAAACAATGGAATTTAAAGTAGTGAAAATTAATGAAACTATTAAGAATGCAGTTGTTTCTCACAAAGCTCTTATTGAAAGCGACATCGAACAACAGCGTGCTGAAATAATAGGTAAACTTGAAAAAGGCCAGGTACTTGAAGGAACTATCAAAAATATCACAGACTTTGGCGCATTTCTTGACCTCGGTGGTCTTGATGGTTTGCTCTATATTACCGATATAAGTTGGGGCCGTATCAATCATCCGGGCGAAGTATTGAAACTCGATCAGAAATTGAATGTAGTTGTTCTCGATTTTGACGATGATAAAAAACGTATCAGCCTTGGATTAAAACAATTGACTCCTCATCCATGGGATACGCTTCCTGAAAATATCAAAGAAGGAGAAATTGTAAAAGGGAAAGTGGTAAACATAGAAGATTATGGTGCATTCCTTGAAATTTATCCTGGCGTCGAAGGATTGGTTCACGTAAGTGAAATTACCTGGGCAAATACTCCGATCAATGCAAAAGAATTCTTCAAGTTGGGAGATGAATATGAAGCAAAAATAGTAACACTCAGCAAAGAAGATCGCAAGATGAGCCTTTCTATCAAGCAAATGACAGAAGACCCATGGAATACAATTGAAACCAAATATCCGGAAGGTAGCAAGCACAAAGGATTGGTAAAAAACATTACCCCTTATGGTGTGTTTGTTGAACTTTCTCCTGGCATTGGCGGCATGATACACATCAGCGACCTTAGCTGGCTCAAGCGCTTTAATAACCCCAATGAATACACGAAAGTTGGCGAAAGTATTGATGTCATAATTATGAGCATTGATAAGGAAAACCGCAAGCTTCAGTTGGGTCACAAACAAATAGAAGAAGATCCATGGAACTCTCTTGAAGAAACTTTCCCTGTTGGAAGTATTCATGAAGGAACCGTAACACGCCGGGATGATAAAGGCGCTACTATTCAGCTTCCTTACGGACTGGAAGGTTTTGCCCCTGCCCGACACCTGCGCCGCGAGGATGAAAAATTAATTGGCCTGGATGAGATTGCTCCATTTATGGTTATTGAATTTGATCGTAATGATAAAAAAATAATCCTAAGCCATAGCCGCATCTGGGAAAAAGAAAAAGCAGATGAAAAAAATGCTAAGCTGAATGAAAAAAGAGCAGAAGCAGAAAATACTAAAAAAGTAGTGAAGAATCTGCAAAGCAAAGTAGAAAAAACTACTTTGGGAGATCTTGGTGTTTTGGCTGATCTGAAAAAGAAAATGGACAATGAAACCAGCCCGGAACCTGTAAAGGCAGAAGTAAAAACTGAAGAAGTTCCTGCAGAAACAGTAGTAGTGGCTAAAAAGGCTCCTGCCAAAAAGAAGAAAGTAGAAGAAACAAAAGTTGAAATCGAAAAAGCAGACGAACCAAAGGCAAAAATAGAAGAAGAAGAAGAAGGAGAAGAGGCTAAAGAACCTAAAGCCAAAGTTTCTAAAGCAAAGGAACCGGAAGCTAAAGAAGAAGAATCAGACGATAATGCGTAAATAATATTTTCCCATTTTTAAAATCCCGTTGTAAAAATTGCAACGGAATTTTTTTTGAAAGCTTATTTTTCATTATTCTAATCTTCGTAATAAAAGATTGTCAACCTGGTTAAAGAGTACTTCGGGTTTCATAGTACGCCAGGCAGGTACATCGAGGATTTCCACATAATTATGGAGCCTGGCTTTTATAAAATCATGTTGTGTTTGTGAGGGCATATTTAATGAAACAATCCAGCCACCCAATTCTTTCACATCCTCTCTCCATTCCTTATAATAACAATCATCACTACTATGAAAGTTGAGCACATTTTCTGTGATCAGGATAAATTTCGTAATTCNCTGTCGCAGAAATTCATCAATCACCTCACGTTTTAGTTCCATGATATCATTTTCTATTGCATCGTTCCACTCCCCTATCAATTCTATGATAATATATTGTTCTTCATAATCTGCCATTAAAACTTTAAGATACAACGTACGGCTTCCAAATTCGTCCCACAATGGATGAATATAATAATTGTACACGGTGTTGGAAAATTCAAATTCACTATACTCCCGTCCATAAAAAGGCGAGAGTTCATCATTCTCTGATGTGTACAGATAATGCCAGTTGTCGTATGGTTCTATATCCTGCATTCCTTACAAAATTATTATTTAATTTATTAAAATAGTTGCCAAATTTGTATCGAAAAAAAGTCATTTATTTTAATAAGGCAATCCTTTATTCCAGGATTTTACTTCGTATAAATTAGTGGATTGACAAGATAGAAATTCCATTTATTTATTCGTTTACTGCTCACTCCATTTCCACATTTATTTATTATTCACTTCAATGAAAAAAAAGTTCCTGAAATAATATTGATTATCCCCGAAAATAAATTGTCATTAACTTTATTATTTAGCTGGAATAAACATATTCAAATACAGCTCTATACAATTTAAATTAGAAAACATTAATGTAACAAAAAATGAATATAACAATAAGAAAAGCCGGTGAGCAGGATTTTCCTGTTGTCGCCTCTTTAATAAAAGAATTTTCTATTTTTCAAAAAACGCCGGAGAAGGTCACTAATACTCTTGAGCAAATGATAAAGGACAAAAACATTTTTCAATGCCTTATAGCAGAATCAGATAAAGAGATCATCGGATTTGCTACTTTCTTTTTTACGTATTATTCCTGGGCAGGAAAAGGTTTATACCTTGATGACTTATATGTAAAAAAAGCTTTCAGAAGACATGCAATTGGCAAAAAACTTTTAGATACCGTCATTGATCTTGCAAAACAAGAACAATGTAAAAATGTTCGGTGGCTGGTATCCAGCTGGAATATGAATGCAATTCACTTTTATAAAAATATGGGAGCTACCATTGATGAAATTGATCTCAATTGCAGTTTGAGGATAGGCTGACTTTTCTTCAAATAAATTTGCGTTTACACATAGCAGTCATTCTATGGAAAAAAATCAAAGATATTGCTTCGCTAAGGAGCTGTCCATGCCGGAGTTATTTTACTACTACAAATGCTAATAGCTTTTCATCAACTTCCAACCTTCCACGTTTATCAGCTCTTTTACTTTTTTTTATTTCTGATTCATTATTTCTTATTCTTCTTATTGTAAATTGTGCCATATTCTATGGCATATAATACACCAGAAATAAGAACTGTTCATGTAACCAGGTATGTAACGCCTTTGCGCGAAGGCGGTTCAATGCCAGCTATTGCCGAAGCAGATGATGAATTCCATTATGTAATTAAATTTCGCGGAGCGGGACAAGGTACGAGAGCGCTTATTGCTGAACTCGTAGGGGCAGAAATAGGCCGTGCCCTTGGTTTACGCGTACCTGAGATTGTATTCGCAATTTTAGATGAAGCCTTCGGCCGTACTGAGCCCGATGAAGAAATACAGGATTTACTTCGTGCCAGCGTAGGGCTTAATCTTGGACTACATTATCTCCAGGGATCTATAACTTACGACCCTGCTGTATCATTTATTGATCCCAAACTGGCATCACAAATCGTATGGCTCGATTGCCTGCTTACCAATGTGGACCGCACTTCGCGAAATACGAATATGTTGCTTTGGCATAAAGAATTGTGGTTGATAGATTTTGGCGCTTCGCTTTATTTTCATCATTCTTGGAAGGATTGGGAAGAACAGGCAATCAAACCATTTTTACACGTAAAAGATCACGTGTTACTTCCGCAGGCAAGTATGCTGGATGCTGTAGATAAAGAGTTCCGGAATATCCTTTCAAAAGAAATAATACATGATATTGTTTTTTTGATCCCGGATGAATGGCTCGGAAATGAGGCAGCATTCCAAACGGTAAATGAACACCGTCAGGCATATATACAATATTTAGAAACACGAATAGCTAATTCAGAAATCTTTACAAAAGAAGCGATGCATGCAAGAGAATCAATTATATGAATATGCTGTCATTCGGCTGGTGCCGCGTGTGGAACGCGAGGAATTCCTGAACATAGGAGTGATATTATATTGCGCAAAGCAAAAATTTTTAGGAGTGATATTTGATTTAAACGAGAAGAAGTTAAGATATTTTTCTCCGGAAATTGATATTGAAGAAATTACTGATCATTTAAAAACATTCGAGAAAATTTGTCGGGGAGATGTTGACGGTGGCCCCATAAGTAAGCTGATTACTGCTGAGCGTTTCCGTTGGCTCACTGCAACAAGAAGTACTATTTTGCAAACTTCAAAAGTGCATCCCGGTTTTACTAAAAATCCCGGTGAAACATTAAAAAAACTTTTTTCGCAACAGGTTTTATTATAAATTGTATTTATTTCTGTTTTTTAAAGACTGATTAGTGTAGATAAATTGAATGGAATTCTGATTGAAATATATATTTTATCCTTTTATCAATAAATTATTTCCCGTGAAATCACCTAAAAGATTTCAACAATGTTAATGTGCTCCCAAAATAAAACGTTATTAATTTTTGATAATACTGATATAATAATTTAGCTTTTTGTTTCGCTAAATAAACAGAAATAAAACTTTTAAATAAAAATTCTTCATACTTAAACATTTGTTTAAAACACGTTTATGAAACAAAGAAAATTCTTTTTATCCAGTATTTTTTTCTTCTTTCTTCTCTCTATTCAGGTAAAATCACAATTATCTATCGGTCTTGAAGGCGGTGGTACTAAAAACTATCTTAATACTAATGTTTCTAACCTGGTTTCTACAGAGTACAATCCATCTTACGGATTCACTATTGGAATTCCGGTGCTTTATAAAATAAATGACTGGCTGGCTTTTCAGGCTGATCCAAATTATATGCAAAAGAACTATCAACTGGCAAGAACTGATTTTTTTCAGGGTATTTACCAGGATAATACAAATAGTTATGTACAATTACCATTAATGGCCCATTTTTCTTTTGGCGGCGAGAAGTTAAAAGGCTTTTTAAACCTGGGAGGTTATGGTGCCTATTGGCTTTCATCTCATATAAAAGGAACCATGCCAAACATCCTGGATCAACCCGCATATACTAATACAGTAAATAATGCTCAACCCAATAATGTATTTGATGAATACATACCCTATAATTACAATGAAAAATACCAATTCGACAAAACAAAAGACAATAGAATAGAATTAGGATTGCTTGCCGGCGTAGGTATGAGTTATGAAATGAATAATAAATATCTATTTTTCGGAGAAGCAAGATATTATCAATCTATGTCAGACCAACAAAAAAATTATCAGCTCAATATAGTTCCACGATACAATGAAACGGTTGGAGTTTCTTTTGGATGCTTATACGAATTAGGTGGTAATAATAATTAGTTATTGGGACAATGAATAAATGAAAACTTCTTTATAAAAATAAAACTTCTTCTAAATATGAAACACCGCAATTATAATTCTTTTAAAACAATTTTGGTTTTAGCTGCATTTATTGTATGTTTTTCATCCTGCAAAAAGGAAATCACTACCGTAAACCAGTCTGGGAGCACTTTGACAGGAAATTTTAGCCAGGTGTTTAATGACTTCTGGAACGACATGAACTACGATTATGTATTCTGGAGTATTGATACTACAAACTGGGATAACATGTACAAAATTTACAACCCGTTGTTTTCGAAATTGAATCTTTACGATTCATCTGACGAAACTACGGCACAGGGATACTTTAGAAAAATGGTTGACGGATTGGTGGATTCACATTATACCCTTTTTCCGGATGGAGGCTTTATTCAGCCGGCTCACGACAGAAAATTAAAAAACCCGGAATTTATTGAAAATTTATTCGGGACAGCACCATATGTTCCCAGTGCGGATGGTAAATTCTATTATACTGATTTGATTGATTCTTTATACTTAGATTCCACTTCAAAACATATTGCTATTGATACTGTTTCCAGCAACAGTAATTTTATGGTTGTCGCAGGAACTATTAATAATGGCAAGGTTTTGTATTTGTCATTTAGTAGTTTTAGTTTAGTAACAGAATACCAGGGTGGCTTTCCGAAAGTAAAACCAGTATTAGATTATTTCTTTTCCCAATTAAAAAATACTTCAATCAAGGGACTGATCATAGATGTGCGTGGCAATGGTGGTGGCGATTTGGAAGACCTGAATTTTTTGGTTGGAAGTCTTATATCCAGCCCGCTCCACGTTGGATATACCCGAAGCAAGAACGGCAATGGGAGACTGGATTATACGCCCTGGGCCGATGCAATAGTCACCCCAACAGCGGGTGCTTTGGCTTACACAAACCCAATCGTTGTTTTAGCAGATGGAGAATCTGTTAGCCTGTCAGAATTAACCACTATGTCTCTTAAACTATTGCCAAATACTACTTTTGTTGGTGATACGACCTGGGGCGCCAACGGCCCACTTACTGAAAACGCAGTTTTTAATGCAGGTTCATTCAATTTCGGAAAAGTAGGGACTGACATCGGTTCCGGAAACGTATCTTATTACGGCAATGCATACACTTCTTCCACTATGTTCAAATACATTGATAATAAGATATATGAAGGAAAAGGATTTCCTCCTGATTTCGACATTAAGGTAAGGCCTCAGAATATTTTTCTTCCTAATAATTATGTGGACGATCCTCAATTAGATAAAGCAATTTCTATTATTTCTCCTTAAAGTATTGCATGTATTTTGGTATATATTCTATTTATAGTGTTCTATCGCCTTTTTTACACTATCATATTTGAGGAGTAAAGCCTTTGCGGTGGCTTCATCTTTTATTCCTGTTTTTTCCATTAACATGCGGGTGCCTCTTTTTACAATCTTCTGATTAGTTAATTGCATGTTCACCATTTTATTATCTTCCACTCTTCCTAATTGAATCATAGCAGTAGTAGAAATCATATTTAATACCATCTTTTGAGCAGTACCACTTTTCATCCTGGTACTTCCTGTAATAAATTCGGGTCCCACGACTACTTCTACCGGGAAATCCGCCACAGAACTAATAGGAGATTCAGGATTACAGGCAATACTACCGGTAACAATATTATTTTCTTTACATCTTTCCAGCGCACTTATTACATAAGGAGTGGTACCGCTGGAGGCAATTCCCACTATTACATCGGCTTCGGTAATATTATAACTTTGTAAATCTTTCCATCCCTGGGAAGTATCATCTTCAGCATTTTCAATGGAATCTACAATGGCTTTTTCTCCACCTGCGATAATACCAACCACCAGGCCTTTAGGTACTCCATAAGTAGGTACACATTCGCTTGCATCAAGAATTCCAAGCCTGCCGCTGGTGCCCGCTCCAATATAAAAAAGCCTTCCTCCGTCTATCATTTTTTGAGAAACGGCTGTTATTAATTTTTTTATTTGAGGTAGCGCTTTCTTCACAGCATCAGCAATCACAAAATCTTCTTTATTAATATTGGTAATTATTTCTTTAATGGTCATTTTTTCAAGATGGCGATATTCAGAAGGTTGCTCGGTAACTTTAATAAAAGCCATAATTTTTTTTTGCAAAACTATAGTATTTAATTTTTTTTTCATAGTGCATTTCAATAATGATTTTATGAAGGACTTTTAAGCCTTCTGATTGAATATAACTACTCGAAAGTTACAGGACTGAAACCACATTTAAATTTTTTTTGAATACATTGCAATATTGCTATTGTTAAAACTAAATTTGTCTTTGGATTAATTTTATTCTTAGATTAATTTACACACTTTATTTTAAACTAATAACTTTCTTTCAAAAATGAAGCAGTTGATTTCAGGAGTTCTCGTTTTTTTTATTTCCATTTATAATTCCGGCGCACAAAATATCAATGCTACTTTGGCAGAATATTCCGCTAAATATGGGCAGGAAAGAATCTATTTACACTATGATAAATCTACCTATGCACAAGGAGAAACTGTGTGGTATAAACTTTATATGATGCAGGCAATTTTTCCGTCTGATGAAAGTAAAACTGTTTACCTTGACTGGACAGACGACAATGGGAAACTGCTTTTACATAGTTTAGCACCGGTGATTGAGGGTACAGCATTTGGCCAATTTGAAATTCCTGATAATTATGCAGGACATTTTATACATGTAAAGGCTTATACAAAATGGATGCTCAATTTTGATACCGCCTTTTTATATAATAAAGACCTGAAAGTATTTTCCGTTGAGAAAAACCCGATACCTTCTGTTAATACTATTATTCCCGAATTAACTTTTTTCCCCGAAGGTGGCGACGCAATTGAAGGAGTCACTAATAAAATTGCTTTTAAAGCCAACGACCAATATGGAAGACCTTTGAATATAAAAGGAGTTATTAAAGATAATAAAGGCACTGTAGTCAACCAGCTCAAAATTATTCACGATGGAATGGGGTATTTTTTTATAAAACCTCAGCCGGATGAAACTTTTTCAGCTATCTGGGAAGATGAGAAAGGAGTTGAACACACTACCCAACTTCCTCCTATAGATCAAAAGGGAGTTGCACTCACGGTGAATATCTCAGGTGACAGGCGTATTTTTTTAATAAATGCTGCACCTGCATCTGTACCGGAAATGAATAATTTGCATGTTATCGGAACCATGTATCAACAGACTGTTTTCAACATTATCAAAGTATTAAAGGATGGAAATGCCGAAGGAGTTATTCCGACAGAAAATTTGCCCAGCGGCATCTTGACCATTACGGTATTTGATGACCAGTGGAGACCATTGGCAGAAAGAATTACTTATGTCAATAACGAAGAATTTTCTTTTCAGCCGCAAATGACCGTGCAACATTGGGGGTTAAATAAACGGGCAAAAGATGAAATACAAATTGAAGTACCAGACAGCCTTTCGGCCGATCTATCTGTATCTGTTACTGATTTAGGAATAGACTATGACACATCAGATAATATCATTTCCCATTTGTTGCTTACCGGAGAATTAAAAGGTAAAGTAAACAATCCTTCTCATTATTTTATTGATAACAGCGATTCAATAATGGAACAATTAGACCTTGTAATGCTTACTCATGGTTGGCGAAGGTTTGATTGGGAAAAAATAGTAAAAGGTGAATACCCTGTAATAAAATATCCGAGAGACACTTCTTATCTTTACCTCTCTGGGAAAATCTATGGCTCTACTCCTTCACAATTGCGTCAAGCGGGAGCTATTTTTTTAATGTTAACACAAAAAAACACAGGCCCTCAATTTATAACTGCGGAGGTAGGTGGCGATGGAAATTTTAGCGATCCCGATCTTATTCTTTTTGATACTGCACGCATCTATTATCAACTTGCAAAATCGAAGGGAAGAAGTGATATTTCTGTACAATTTATGCCCGGAAGGCTCCCTCCGTTTACCAACAATTCCAAAGCAAGCGGGTTTTATTATAATCATCTTTCAGACACCACAGGAAATAAATACCATCTTCAGTTGAGCGAAGCACTGGAAAGAGAATTAAAATATTTAAAAGGTAAAGTTTTAGCAACGGTAGTAATAAAAGCAAGCCCGAAATCTACCCTGGACGAAATGGATAAAAAATATACATCCGGACTATTTTCAGGAGGAGGAGATGACTATCAATTTAATTTATTGACTGATCCTTTTGCGTTAGGTGCGACAGATATATTTCAATACCTGCAGGGCAAAGTAGCGGGCTTGCAAATTACTCCAGGCAATCCACCCACACTTTCATGGCGTGGCGGCACTCCCCAAATATATGTAGATGAAATGCTAACTCAGACCGACATGGTTTCTTCTATTCCTGTAACGGATGTAGCGTATATAAAAGTTTTTCGACCTCCTTTTATGGGAGGATCCGGCGGCGGCGGCGGNGGTGCCATCGCAATCTATACACGGAGAGGAGACGATACAAAACGGGAACCGGGTAAAGGATTATCGAATAATGCAGTGAGCGGATATACAGCTATTCGCCAGTTTTATTCTCCCAATTATGATACAATAAGTGATGATAATGATAAAAAAGATCTCCGCTCTACACTCTATTGGAATCCTTCAGTACAAACATCACCCGGGAAAAATAAAGTGCTCCTTACCTTTTTTAATAATGATATAACCAACGCTTTCAGAGTTGTAATAGAAGGTATGACAAAAGATGGAAGATTGGCGCACGTGGTACAGATCATGGAATAAAACTATCTGTCCTAACATGGGTCGGAAGATATTATGGAGCAGTAAACAAACTGACTATGTCTTTCGTGCAAGAAATAATTAGAATTCCAATGTTAGGACTGGAAAGATTTAATATGCGGCAATGTATCATAAATCGCTAATTTCTGTGGACGCTTTTTTAGCAATATTTTCCCAATAAAATTGCTCAAAAAAAACATCCGGAATGGTTTGTTTCATGGTTATTGCAATTTCCATTTTATCAGCAAATGACTGCCAGTTATCACTTTCACATACAAGTAATTTGCCGTTGCAAATATTTTCATCCACTCCTATCGCACCGTTAAACGTAGAAACCACATCCAGGTTATACCCCAGGGATTCTACTAATTTTGTTTTGATGCCACCCCCATCTGTAACAGGATTTATAAATACATCAACGCCTTTAAAATAAATCGAAATATCATCAACAAACCCTGCATAAATAATATTTTGTGTTGCATAATCTTTCAGCTCATTCAATTCGACGGGAAGGCCTTTGCCACAAATAATTATTCTATAAGGAATATTTTTTTTTATAAATAAAGGATTTATTTTTTCAAGGATATTTTTTACTGCGACAAGATTTGGCATGTAATCCAATGTTCCGTTGAAAAGGAATAAACTGGTTTCCGGGAATAAAGAATATTTTTTAACTAACCAGCTTTTTGCTTCCGTTCTTTCCACGGGGAATGGAACCACATTCCATGATATTCCATAAGTGATGACGGCAGATTTTTCATAAGAAATTTTATAATTTTCATGAAAATATTTTCTATCCTGTTCAGTAATACAAAAAGTAAAATCGGCATTTTGATGAATGAATTTTTCATAATACCATAACATTTTCCACCACCACTTTCCTACTGTCTTAAACCGCTCTGCTTCTATATTGTGCGAATGTATGATTACTTTGACTCCGCAAAAAGATTTCAACAAAAGTCCCATCCATCCGTAGTAAGGATGTTCCACTATAATGTGTGTAATATTATTTTCCCTGATAATTTTTTTTATCAATCCAAAATTGAAAATATTAATATAGCGCAAACTATGATTACGAAGCAGGTTAAAAACTTTATAAGAAGCCAACGAAGGATCATTGTCTTTTATGGTAAAACAAAACAGGTTATTTTGTTTTGACAAATATTGGTTAAAGAGAGCAATTCCTTTTTGGCCGCCTAATTTTGCAGGTAAAATTTTGTAGGTAACAATACTAAGTACATTTGCCATTTAAAAAAATAATTATTCCGGCAAATTAATATTATTTTGGCGGGAGTATTTCCAAAACATTTATTTAATGAAAATCATTTCATTTTTTTCTAAGTTCACTTTTATTTGCAACATCTCATTTTTACTCTTTGTCTTCTTCAGTAAACTGGAAGCAAAAAAGGCTGTAACTGCAGGAAGAGGCACAGTCTTACCTATTCCCTTTTTCAAAGACCTTATTATTATTTTAGGATTTTCGGCTATAGTTATTAACTTTTTAATGTGCCTTGTTTATTTAATAGTTTTGTTTACCGGAAAATCTTTTGTTTTACCAAAATGGCTTGCCATCATCAATGTCGTCTTTTTATTAGTTGAATTTTATTTTTTCTTTTTATAAAATTTTATCGGATAAGCCAGGAAAAATATTTGTATATAATCAGCCTATTGATCTTCACGCAGTAAACAAACAATTAATTCCTTTTTAATTTTTGTAATTGGTTTTTTTGCAATAGAATTAAGGCAACCGTTTTATCTATTGGTAGTGTTACACTTTCTTCAGAAAAATCTTTTAAATCAATAAAACGAAAAGTTTCTATCTCTGATTTTTCACGATAAACTTTTAATTGCTCTTCGGTGAAGTCAAATTCTTTATGAGTAAGAAGAAAATTAATTGGCTCTATGGGGTTTACAAAATAATAAATGGAAATGATCTGGTCATCAGGATTAAAAGCACTTTGCTGATAATAATCAGTAGTATATAGATGATCTCCCACTTCCACTTCTAAATTCATTTCTTCCCTGAATTCTCTTTTCAAACAATCACGGGTACCTTCGCCTATTTCCAGGCCACCGCCCGGGAATTTAGTATAATATTTACTCCGGATATATTCATCACTGACCAATATTTGATCTTGATCATTGATCAAAATTCCATATACACGAACATTAAACATATTTCAAACTTTTAATTCTATTTCGCCTGAATAAACAAAAGTAGCCGGCCCACACAACCATATATTCGCAAATTCCATGTCACTTTTTTTATCGAATTCAACACTTAAATTACCACCGTTTGTTTTTACTTCTACCCTGTTAAATCCATTATCATTGTGAGCTGCCACCAAAGCTGAGGCGGTAACACCGGTGCCACAACTAAGGGTTTCGTCTTCTACACCACGCTCATAAGTACGTACATAAATTTTATCATCACTTAATGTTTCTACAAAATCCACATTAATTCCTTTCTTTGCAAAATCTTTACTCTTACGGATTTTACGCCCTTCTGTTACTACATCAAAATCTTTAATCCCGGTGATAAATTTTACGTAATGAGGTGAACCAGTNTCCAAAATATAATGATCAAGNGNAAAATCAATATTTGTTACATCACTCATTTGAAGTTTTACTTCTTTTCCTAAAGTTATCTCAGATTTATGTACGCCATCAATAGCGGAAAATAAATATTGTTTTTTTTTGATTCCTATTGTGCAGGCAAATTGTGTGATACATCGTCCACCATTGCCACACATTGAACCTTCATTTCCATCGGCATTAAAATAAACCATTTCAAAATCGAACCCTTCTTTTTTATTCAGCAGCATCAGGCCATCGGAGCCAATACCAAAACGGCGATCACACATTTTATTTACCTGTTCAGCCGTTATTTTATTAAGGATATTTTCCCTATTGTCGAATATAATAAAATCATTCCCCACTCCCTGGTATTTATCAAATTTAATTTTCATTTTATAATTTTTCTGTTATGATTTCTAAAGATTTTATAATCAGTTTTTTAATTCAAAGAGTCAGCATCCTTACTGAAATTTTTATGAATACGATTAGCAATTATTGCACTTAAAGAAAGGCAATTATGATGTAAGGCTTTGCCAAGTCCGTAAATAGCAGAGGTTTCCATCTCAAAATTTGTGATGCGGTATTTTCCAAATTCAAATGAAGTAAGCCTGTCTATTAAATGCGGATTGGAAATGCCCAGGCGAAGTATTCTTCCCTGTGGGCCGTAAAACCCCGGGCAGGTAACCGTAATCCCCTGGTGATAGCCATCTACAAAATGTTTTAATAAATGCATAGAGGCCGCAGAAATATAAGGATCTCCAAAACCATTGTGCAATTGCGTTTGAGTAACAAATGAATGGATCAATTGTTTTTCTTCTTCATTATTTTCATGCAGGTAAAAATTCATCAGGTTATCAATTCCCAATCCGTGCGTACTGGCCACAAAACTATCAACAGGTACATCGGCCTGCAAAGATCCAGAAGTGCCAATGCGGATAATATTCAAATGTTTTAATTCATTATTAATAGTCCTTGTATCAAAATCAATGTTTACTAATGCATCCAATTCGTTCAATACAATATCAATATTATCGGGGCCAATGCCGGTACTTACCACAGAGATCCTTTTATCGCCGACATATCCGGTATGAGTAACAAATTCGCGGTGCATTCTTTCTGTTTCAATAGTATCAAAATATTTACTTATTTCTTTTACCCTTTCCGGGTCGCCGACCGTAATAATATTTTCTGCAATTTCATCCGGCTTTACATCAAGATGGTAACTAGCTCCGCGTGGATTAATGATCAATTCCGATTCTGCGATCCGCTGCATTATTATTTTTAATTTTAGAATAATAAAAACCTAAAAAATAAGTTTAAATTTCTACAAAAATAGTTCAATACAAATGAATGGGGATTTCCATTTCAGAATTAGCGATTCTAAGTAAAAAATACCTATTTTTGTGCGCTTAAAAATAGGGTCCTGTGGCCGAGTGGCTTAGGCAAAGCTCTGCAAAAGCTTCTACAGCGGTTCGAATCCGCTCGGGACCTCTAAAGGGGATTATCAATGAGATAATCCCTTTTTCTATTTTTACCTATCCTTACTGTTATCGTCTGGTTTTCAGATTGTTATAACAGTTTGCAGTCATTCTCTGTTTTACCTTCATATTCATCTTTACTTCACTTTAATAGACCATTAGATAGACTAAGAATTTGGGTCTATCTAATAAAGATTTGGAACTCTCGCCGGACCTGATAAAAGTGATCAGTAAACAATAAAATACGAGATATGAATTTACCGGTTAAGCCTGTTTGTAAAACAGGAAAAATAAGAAAAGACGGTAGTGCATCTATTGGAATTCAATATTGCTTTACCAGTGAAAAAAGAGCATTGCTCGATTCGGGTTTGGCTATACCACCGAAATATTGGAATAAA
>JGI20205J14842_1000032_pt1 | contig 30257 bp, 30 predicted proteins | sample NGESurshal092012_2_FD_14842 | JGI IMG/M metagenome (IMG submission 14842) | reverse complement strand
AGAAACGACCGGGACTGGTCCGGGCATTCTTCGCCGACCCGCACCTGCGTTACATCACCGCATAACCAGAATCGTCGGCCTACTTACGCACCCCTTAGTAAGTAGCGCGGCGCTGGGCAGTAGCACGTCCATGCTCGCGGTCTACCGGCAGGTCTATGACCCCCTCGGCAACTCGCTCGGACTGTCCTCGATCGTGGCTGTCCTGCCACTGGTCGCGCTGTTCGTCATGCTCGGGGTGCTGCGCGTACGCGCCTGGCTCGCGTCAATCGTCGGACTGGGCGTAGCCCTGATAGTCGCGGTGGCGGTGTACTCCATGCCCGTCGGCGACGCCGTGAACAGCGCGCTGCTCGGTGCCGCCTTCGGCTTCTTCCCGATCATGTGGATCGTCATCAATGCCATCTGGGTCTACAACCTGACCGTGGAGACCGGCTACTTCGACGTACTCCGCCGGTCTTTCGCGTCGATCAGCGACGACCAGCGGATCCAGGCGATCATCATTGCCTTCTGCTTCGGCGCCCTGATGGAGGCTCTCGCGGGCTTCGGCACGCCAGTGGCCATCAGTTCCGTCATGCTCATCGCACTGGGGTTCCGGCCGCTCAAGGCTGCCACGGTGGCACTGGTCGCGAACACCGCGCCGGTCGCCTTCGGGGCGCTCGCCGTGCCAATTACGACGCTCGCGGCGGTCACGAAGCTCCCGGTCGGCGACCTGGGCGCCATGGTCGGCCGCCAGACGCCGCTGCTGGCGGTCTTTGTCCCGCTGGCCCTGGTGTTCATCGTCGACGGGCGGCGCGGCCTGCGGCAGGTATGGCCCGCGGCGCTGGTGTGCGGGGTGACCTTCGCCGTCTTCCAGTATCTCGCCTCCAATTTCTGGTCGATCCCGCTCGCCGACATCATCGCGTCGCTGGCATCGGCGGCGGCCGTCCTGGCCTTCACCCGCGTCTGGCACCCGGCGGAGGGCTACGTCGAGTCGGCCGACGGTGACCCCGCGCAGTGGGGTGCTGGGTCCCCGCTGCCGGTCGACTCCGGGATCCGGGACAGCCCCGGCGACGTCTTCCGGGCCTACGCGCCCTACCTGATCATCATCGTGATCTTCGTGCTCGCCACGCGCATACCCGCCATCGCCGGGGTAGCCCCGACCAAGCCTGGCGCTGGCGGGACCGGCCTGGAATCAGCGACCCGCATCTACGACTGGCCGGGCCTGCACATCGTCAGCGGCACCGGGAAAGCCATCGCCACCACCTTCAAGCTGAATATCCTGTCGGCCGCCGGCACCCTGCTGCTACTTTCCGGTCTGCTCACGATGATCGTCTTGAGGATCGGTGTTGGCCGGGCGCTGCGCACCTACGGTCGCACGCTCGCGCAGCTGAAGTTCGCGATCCTCACCGTGATGGCTGTCCTGGCGCTCGGCTTCGTCATGAACGAGTCCGGCGACACCCAGACCCTGGGGCTGTGGATGGCGGGAGCCGGGGCCTTGTTCGCATTGCTGTCTCCGATCCTGGGCTGGCTCGGCGTCGCGGTCACCGGCTCGGACACCTCCTCGAACTCACTGTTCGGAGGCCTGCAGGTCACTGCCGCCGCGCAGGCTCACTTGTCGCCGACGCTCCTCGCCGCGGCGAACTCCGCGGGCGGCGTGGTCGGCAAGATGATCTCGCCGCAGAACCTCGCGATCGCTGCCGCGGCCGTCGGGCTCCAGGGGCGTGAGGGCGAGATCTTCCGGCGGGTGATCGTGTGGAGCATCGCGTTCCTGGCCTTTATGTGCCTGCTCGTCTACCTGCAGTCCACCGCGGCGCTGTCCTGGATGGTCGTCGCCTGATCGATTCCGCTTGCTTCAGGCTGCTGGCGCGGGGCGCCGCCGGGTCACGATCACAGCGGCAAGACCCAGCATGATCAGAGCCAGCGGAATCGGGCACCACCAGTGTTCCCACAGGGCAGTAAGACCATGGCCGGTCTCACGCCCGGTCCAGAAGACGCCGAGAAGCAGCACAACGGCGCCCCCAGCCTGGCCAGTTCGACGCATAGCCAGAAGGCTATCCCTGCGGACGTGCTCGCACGAGTTGCTGTAGTGCTGGCTGGGCCTGCGGGGGGAAGCTCACCTCGATATGCAGGCCGCCTTGGCGCCGGGCATTGGCGGTGAGGGTGGCGCCGTGGGCGCCGGCGATGGCTCGGACGATGGCGAGGCCGAGACCGTACCCGCTGGTGTTCTGGATTCGCTCGCTGCCGAGTCGCTGGAACGGCTGGAACAGGCGGTCCACCTGGTCGGCAGGGATCAATGGCCCGGTGTTGCTGGCCGATACGACCGCCCGGCCGTCAGTTGTCCTGGTGGAGAGGGCCACGTGCCCGCCAGCCAGGTTGTACCGGATGGCGTTGTCCAACAGGTTCACCACCAGGCTTTCGGCCAGGCTGGGGTCACCTGTGGCCGGGGCCACGCTAAGCACGGCGTCGATGCGGACGTGGCGGCGCTCGGCGTCGTGCTGGCAGTCCAGGATGACCTTGCCGACGATTTCGGCGAGATCGAAGGATTCCCAGCGTTCCACTCCGCGCTCGCTGCACGCGAGCGTCAGCAGGGCTCTGAGGAGGCGCTCCTGCTGGTCGCCTAGCGCCAGCAGTTCCTCGCACGTTGCGCGGAATGACCCCACGGTCGGGCCTGGATCAGTGAGCGCGACCTGGAGCAGAGCCCGCCCGGCGCTGAGCGGGGTCCGCAGCTCGTGCGACGCGTTGGCCACGAATCGACGCTGCGACTCAAACGATGCCTCAAGCCGCCCGAACAGGCTGTTGAGCGTGTCCCCGAGTTCGGCGAACTCGTTATCGCGGGCGCCGGTGTCCAGGCGCCGGTTCAGGTTGCTGGCCGAGATATCCCGGGCGGTCGCGGAAATGGCGCGCAGGGGCCGCAGGAACCGGCCGGCGATCAGCCACCCGACCGGGAGTGACACCGCGACCAGCGCCGCCAGGGTGACGGCTGCGCGGATGATCTGGGTGCGGGCGCCGGCGTTTATCAGGGCGATGGTGGACGGGCTAGCCCCCTGCGGGAACGATGTCCGGATGGTGAAGATGGGGACCGCGAGCGCGGCGATGCCCGCGGCGAGGAAGAAGCCGGTGTAGAGCAGGGTGAGCTGGGATCGCAGGGTCAGCCAGGGGAAACGGACCACCGCCATCAACCGGGGGAGGCGGAATGCCGACGCCTGGCGGAGACCGAACATCACGTCTCTCCGATCCGGTAGCCGCCCTCTCGGACGGTGTGGATAACGGGCGGGTCACCGAGCTTGGCCCGCAGCCGGAAAATCGCCTGCTTGACGGCGGTGGTGAAGGGGTCGGCCGCTTCATCCCAGACCCGGTCCAGCAGTTCCTCAGCGGAGACCACCCGGCCCGCCGACGCGAGCAGGTACTCCAGGACGGCGAACTCTTTGGCGCTGAGGATCAGCCGCTGTCCGGTTCGTGATGCGACCCGGCCGCTGGGGTCGAGCCTGATGCCACCGCACTCAAGGACGGGGGGCAGCGGCACAGCGGCGCGGCGGCCAAGGGCGCGGACGCGGGCCGTCAGTTCGGGGAAGTCGAAGGGCTTGGCGAGGTAGTCGTCGGCGCCCAGGTCGAGGCCTTCTACCCGTTCCCTGAGGCCGCCGGCCGCGGTCAGCATCAGGATCCGGCTCGGTGACCGCCCGGCCGCCAGTCGCCGGCAAATCTCGTCGCCGTGCACCCCGGGCAGGTCCCTGTCCAGCACCACGACGTCATAGCGAGTAAGGGCCAGATGGCCGAGCGCATCGTTCCCGTCGTGGACAACGTCGACGGCCATGCCCTCCCGCCGTAGCCCGGTCCCGATCGCCCGGGCCATGGGCTCGAAATCTTCCACCACCAGCACCCTCATGACGGCGCGTTCCTTCCCGCGGTCGCGTCGGCCTGGCTTCAAGGATGCCAGGCCGCTGGTCTCAGCCAGGTTTTAGCCGCTGGCACCGAGCTGAGACCGGCTCAGGCATACAACGACCTTGAAGCCGCATCCAACGACGGAGAAGGGCTGCGGCGGCGCGTGACCCGAGAGCACGTGACCCAAGGCAAGGAAAGGACAGGCGAAGTGTCATGAAAAAGATGGCGAATCTGCCCCGCAGGGCCAGGTGGGCGGTTCCCGCCGGGATCGTGGCAGTGACCGCCGGGCTGCTGGGGGGGTCCATGGCCGCCGCGGCCGCGGCCACGCCGTCGCTGCCGTCCCGCACAGCGGCACAGCTGCTCGCCGAGGCGGCCGGAAAGACGCCGCCGCCGCTGGCCGGCACGGTCGTGGAGATGGCATCGCTGGGGCTGCCCGCGCTGCCTTCGGTGGTGGGCACCATCTCCCTGCCGTCGATGCTCGCAGGCGCGCACACGATCAACGTCTGGTACGCGGATCCGGCCCATTTCCGGCTCGCGCTGCCGCAGAGCATGAGCGAGAGCGACGTGATACGGAACGGAAGCAGCCTGTGGCTGTGGGGAAGCCCGGCCAGCCTGGCGACCCACCTGGAGATTCCGGCGGGCGTGCAGACGTCACCGGTCCCGTCCCTGCCGCTGACGCCACAGCAGGCTGCTGGCCAGGCGCTCGCTAAGGCCGCCCGGACCACGACGCTCCGCGTGGGCCGTAACGTGACGGTCGCGGGTGAGGCCGCCTGCCAGCTGGTGCTCGTGCCGAAGAGCCCCAGTTCCCTGATCGGCCAGGTGCGGATCGCTCTCGACGCACGCCAGCTCGTGCCGTTGCGGGTGCAGGTGTTCGCGAAGGGGGCGGCCAGCCCAGCTTTCCAGATCGGTTTCACCTCCATATCGTTCGGCAAGCCGGCCGCGGCGAACTTCTTGTTCCAGCCGCCTGCCGGGGCGACGGTCGTGCGGGAGCCCACCGGGTCGACGGGCCAGGCCCCGGGCAGCGCACTCGGCAGCGACGTCACGACCAGGTCCGGAGTGATCGGCAACGGCTGGCTGGCCGTCGCTGACCTGCCCGAGTCGGCGCTGTCATCGCTGGCCGGCAGCGGACCGTCCGCCAAGCCGGGCGGCCCGGCGTCCGGGCTGTTCGGCCATTCGAGCACATCGGCTGGCCCGGCGGCCGGCGGCTCGGGCGGGGCGGCGCTCGGCATCGGCACCGACGTGATCTTCAATGCCGTGTTGCACTCGGCACGGCACGTCAACGGCTCCTGGGGGAGCGGGCGGCTGCTGCGGACACCCCTGATCTCGATGCTGGTCACTAGCAATGGCCGGGTCTTGTTCGGGGCCGTCACGCCGGATGTCCTCTACCGGGCCACCGCGCAGGCGGGCCACGCGCCGCCGGCCCTCTGGCATCACTCGGCGGCCGCGAGGCGGTCGAAGTGACCGGCGCCATCCGGCCGCCGCAGGCGCACGGCAGCGCGGGCCTGACGGGCGCCGCCGCCGCGCCCGCGGGTCAGCCCGCGCTGGCCGTGGCCAGTAGCGGCCTTACCAAGCGGTTCCGCGGCGGCCAGGTGGCCGTCGACCACATCGACCTAGCCGTCCCGCGCGGATCCGTGTATGGCTTCCTCGGGCCGAACGGCTCCGGGAAGACGACCACGATCAGGATGCTGCTCGGCCTAGCCTTCCCGACCAGCGGCCGCGCGGAACTGCTGGGCGTCCCGATGCCGGCGGGCGCGATCCGAGCCCTGCCGCGCGTCGGCTCCCTCGTCGAAGGCCCGGGCTTCTATCCCTTCCTGAGCGGCCAGGACAACCTCGCTCGGTGCGACGCCGCCGACCGGACAGCCGACCCGCGAACCGCCGCGGCACGCATCGGCGAGGCACTCGACCGGGTGGGCCTGCTGGCTGCCGCCGGCAAGCGGTACCGGCACTACTCGCTCGGCATGAAGCAGCGGCTCGCCATCGCCGCCAGCCTGCTGCGGCCGCGGGAGCTGATCGTGCTCGACGAGCCGACCAACGGGCTCGATCCGCAGGGCACGCGCGAGGTCAGGGGCCTTATCCGCAGGATCGCCGCCAGCGGGATCACGGTGTTCGTGTCCTCCCACCTCCTCAGCGAGGTCGAACAGGTGTGCTCGCATGTCGGTGTCATGCGCTCCGGGCGGCTGGTCTTCCAGGGCCCGCTCACCGAACTGCGCCGGACCCGGGCCACCCGCATCCGGGTGGAGACCGCCGAGCCGGAGAGGGCGGCGGAAGTGCTCCGGCGGCTGCGCCTGCCCGGCCCGCAGATAGCGGGCAACGAGGTATGCGCGCAGCTTGCAGGGCAGCAGCCGGAGCAGATCTGCGCGGAACTTGTCGCAGCGGCGGTCGGGATCCGCGGGCTCGGCGTGGTCACGCCGAGCCTGGAGGAGCTTTTCATGGCGCTCACCGGAGAGGGGTTCGATATCGATGACTGAGTCTTCAGTGGCCGGTTCATCCGTGCCGGGACCTGCGGCCGGGCGGCTGGCAACCTGCCCGGCCGCGGCCGGGACCGGCCCCGCAGGCCGACCGACTGTAGCAGGCCAGGCTAGCGCTGGCCCCGTTCGGGCGTGGCTTCGTTTCTTCCGCTCGGAGCTGCGGCTTGTCTTCGGCCGCCGGCGGAACCAGGCGCTGCTGGCTGTGGTCGCCGTCTTTCCCCTCGTCATCGGCATCGGCCTGCGCCTGGCGATTCAGCCGGGCAGCGCCGGAGGGCCAGACGGCGTCGCGTTCATCGGCCAGCTGGCCGGAAACGGGATCTTCCTCGGCTTCATCGCGCTGACCTTGCTGCTCGTGCTCGTGATGCCGCTGGCCGTGGCGGTGGCCGCGGGAGACTCGATCGCCGGAGAAGCCGGCTACGGCACGCTGCGCTACCTGCTGGCGGTTCCGGCCGGGCGCGTCCGCCTCCTTACCGTGAAGTACGCCGTGAACGTAGTGTTCGCGCTCGCGGTCACGTTCGGCGTGACCGCGGTGGCCCTGGCCACCGGCGCCGCCCTGTTTCCCATCGGGCCGGTGACACTGCTGTCGGGGACCACCGTTCCGCTGGCCGGGGGAATCATCCGGCTGTTGTTCGTCGCGCTGTACGTCGCTGCCGCGATGTCCTCCCTCGGCGCGATCGGCATGGCGATCTCCACCCTCACCGAACATGCGATCGGTGCCATCGCAGCGCTGACGGTCCTGGTGGTGGGCAGCGAAATAGCCGACAACGTGCCCCAGTTCGCGGCGATCCATCCCTACCTGCCCACCCACTGGTGGAACTCCTTCGATGCCCTGCTGCGCGTCCCGATCGACACCGGGAGCCTGCTACGCGGCCTGCTGTCCTTCGGGCTGTACCTGCTGCTCTCCGGCGCGATCGCCTGGACCCGGTTCACCACCGCCGACGTGACCAGCTGATGGCCTCGGCCATGATCGTGAAGCCTTTTGGGGGTGGCCACCTCCAAAAGGCTTCACGATCACGTCGCTGCGCGAAGGTGCCGGTCAGCCTGGCTCAGGCTCCCCAAAGCCGGCCAGCCTGGCCAGCAGCGCGGTGCGGGAGGCCGGGCGCAGGGCGTAGACCAGCGTGAACATGGCTTCCCGGCCCAGACGCTGCCCGTGATCGGCGGCCAGGATCGAGCGGCTGCCTTCGGTGGCCATGAGCGTGGCGGCCGCCCGCAGCGCTAGCTCCCCCGCGGCCGCCCGGGCGGCCGCGGTGCCAGGGCCGAGCTGGTCGAGCTCGGTGCGCAGCGACCCCAGCTCGGAGTCCAGCGAGGTGGGCCCGAGCAGCTGGCAGCAGCGGGCGGTGACGCCGAGTGCCAGCGCGGCGTGCATCCGCAGGACCTGGGGCGCAGTGCCGCCGCTGACCGGGTGCTGACCCGTCACGCGCCCGGCGGGCACGGGCAGCTGATCGAAGGTTACCCGTACCGTCGCAGTGGCGTTAAGCGCGGCCAGCCGGAGCCGCTCGGCACGGACCGACGGTCCCTCCACCGCATCCACGAGCAGCCAGACGATCTGGTTATCGGGGGTCCTGGCCGCCGCGTGCAGGACGTCTATCCGACCCCAGCCGGAGACGAACGGCGAGACCCCCTCCAGCAGCCAGCCCGGGCCGTCCGGCCGCGCGCGCAGCGTCGGCTGCGGCAGCGCGCCCCCCAGCGCGACGCCGGCCCGGACCTCACCGCGCGCCAGCGGCCCCAGCCACCTGGCCCGCAGGTCTGGACGGCCGCCTGCGCCCAGGGCACGCACCAGCCCGATGTGCTGCGTCCAGAGAAACGCCGTGGTCAGGCAGCCGCTGGCCAGCGCTTCCTGGACCGCGCAGACAGTGCCGAAATCGGCGCCCAGGCCGCCAGATTCCTCGGGCGCCACCAGACCGTAGAGCCCCGCATCGGCCAGCACGTCGAGCAGCTCGCGGGGAATGACGTCACTGGCGTCGGTCGACAGCGCAGCAGGAAATAGCACGTCATCCGCGATGCGCTGAGCAACCTGGACGATATCCACGACTCCGAGCGTATCGACGGACCGTCCGCGTCGGCCGCAGTTGGTCAGGCTCCGGAGCAGCTCAGGCGCATGCCTGGACTGTCTGGCCTGGACGTCCGATTCGTTCAAGACAGCTTCCGGCGAGTGCCCGTAGCGTCGTCGCTATGGATGACACTTTCCTGGCGGGAGACCGCTTCTTGCTGAGTCAGGCGCGGCTGCTGGAGCGGCGCCTGTTCGCCACCTGCTTCCTCGGGTCGCCCGCGGCCAGGGTCGTCGACGCCCTGCGCGGTTACCAGAACGACGATGGCGGCTTCGGGCACGGCCTCGAACCCGACAAGCGGTGCCCGGCCAGCCTGCCCGTCGACGTCGAGGCCGCCTTCCAGGCGCTCGCTGCCGCGGGCACCGCCGACCACGGCATGGCCGCGCGGGCCTGCGACTTCCTGGCCGCCGCGGCCGCCGAGGCCGGATCAGGCGGGGCCGTCCCGCTGGCCTTCCCGGTCATCGAGTCCTTCCCCCGGGCTGCGCACTGGACTGAGTGGACCTACGAGCCGGGCCTCAACCCGACGGCCGGACTGGTCGGCCTGCTCTACCAGCTCGGCATCGACCATCCCTGGCGAGCTCAGGGTGCTCGGTACTGCTGGGAGAAGCTGGAGGCCGGCCACGTGCCGGGCGACGCCCACGAGCTGTCGGAGGCGCTCGTCTTCCTGGAGTACGTACCCGAGCGCGAGCGGGCCGACGAGCACGCCGCTGCGCTGGCCGGGCAGCTGGCCACGATTCCCCTGTTCCATCTCGATCCTGACGCGCCCGGCTACGGGCTGTCGCCGCTGCAGCTGGCCCCGGCGGCCAGCTCCCGGTGGCGGGCCCTGTTCACCGACGTCCAGATCGACGGGCACCTCGACCGGCTGGAACGCAGCCAGCAGCCCGACGGCGGATGGCCCATCACCTGGGAGCCGCCCGGCGAGGCGGCGGCCCTCGAATGGCGGGGCATCGTCACCCTCGCCGCGCTGCGGACGCTGACCTCCTACGGCCGGATCAAGCCGGAGCCCTTCCCCGCTTCCGGCGCTACGCCAGACGGCGGCCCGGCCAGCGGCTGAGGCCCGGCCCGGCCGTCGCCGGGCACTAGGCGGGCACCAGGCCGGCACTAGGCCGGTGCCGGGCGGAAGGTCCGGGCCAGGACCTGAAAAATCGGGAAGCTGGCACTCCACTGGCTGGCCGGCGTGGACCAGTACAGGGCGTAGGCATGCCCGGGGTTGGCCAGGACGTTGCGGTTCAGGACATGCACGGGGCCGCCCTGACCGGTGTAGGTGAACTCCCAGTCAGCAGCCTTTTCCGCCTGCGGGTAGCTGACTGACTCCAGCCGGATCCGGTGGTAGTCGGGATAGGTCCCCATCCGGTTGGCCTCCTGCTGCCGCCAGTCGGCGAGCGGGTCCGGCTTGGGGTGGGTGCTCTGGTCGATCAGCAGGAACCTCCCTCCGGCCGGGTCCCGGATGTAGACGTAACCGCCCTGGTGGGAGACGTTCCAGCCGTCGGGAATCGCGATCGAGAACCCCGTCGGGTCGGCGTACACGTGAAAGCCGGCCGGCGCGCCAGCGGGCTGGCCAGCACCCGACGGCGCGGCGGCCGGGGCGGTGGCCGAAGGGGCGGCCGTGGGGGTGGCCGTCGGGGTGGCGGCCGCCGACCGGTCGGAGGCGGGGGTCGTCACGTCGCGGTCCGGCCGCGGCCGGGTGGCCCGATGGGAGGCGGCCGCGCTCGATCCCCGCCCTCGTCCCGGCTCGGCTGCCGATCCGGGCGGGTGCGTGACGGCCCGGCCGACCAGGCGGGGTCCGAGCAGTAGTCCCGCGACTACCACGCCGATCGCGGCCAGCGCGGTGAGCACCCAGCTCAGGGGACCCGGGAAGGCCTGGCGGCGCCCCCGATCCGGCCGGGCCGGCGGCCCGGCGGCCGCGGCGGGGACCAGGCCGTCCAGCGGCCCGGCCGGCCCGGCATGCTGAAGGGACGGCACCGCGTCCGTCTGGGGCCGCGACTCGGTGCCCTCCGGCGCGAGCGGACCCGGCCCGGTGGCTTCGGGGCCGAGCGGGCGAAAGGCCAGAGTGTGCTCGGCCCGCTCGAGCCTTTCGCCAGAGCCGCGGCCAGAGTCCGGGCCGGGATCGGCTCCGGCCGGGACCGCGGCCGGGGCCAGCACGCCGATGGAAGCGGCCTGGCCGTCCCCGTCCGCCTCCGCGATCTCGCGCAGCATCTGATCGACTGCGGCGGCGTCCGGGCGCTGCTCCGGGTCCTGGCGCAGCAGCCCGCTGATGACCGGCCACAGCGGCCCGCAGTGGCGCGGCGGATCGGGTTCCTCGGCCGCCACGGCCATGAGCGTGGCCAGCGCGCCCGGACGGTCATAGGGAGGACGGCCCTCGGCCGCGGCATAGAGCGTGGCGCCCAGAGCCCACAGGTCGGACTCAAAGCTGCCCCGGCCGCCGCGAGCACGTTCCGGGGCTATGTAGGACGGCGATCCGACGACGACGCCTGAGGTCGTGAGCGTCGAGCTTTCCTGGGCCCGGGCGATCCCGAAGTCGGTGAGCAGCGCGCGCCCGTCGGCGTCGATCAGCACGTTGCCCGGCTTGACGTCCCGGTGGATGACCCCGATAGCGTGAGCGGCACGCAGCGCCGACAGCACCTGCAGCCCGATCTGAGCCGCCTGCCGGGGGGCTAGCGGCCCGTCCTGCTCGACGACGTCGCTCAGGGACCGCCTTGGCCCCAGTTCCATGACAATCCACGGCCGGTCGCCGTCCTCGACGACGTCGTAGACGGTCACGACGTTCGGGTGGCGCAGCCGGGCGGCGATCCGGGCCTCCCGGAAGGTGCGCTCCCGCAGCAGGGCCTGCTCGTCGCCGGTGACTCCCGGTAGCGGGGAGATCTCCTTGACCGCCACCTGCCGGTCGAGCACCTCGTCCTCGGCCAGCCACACCGTTCCCATGCCGCCGCTGCCCAGCGGGGTGATCAGCCGGTAGCGCCCGGCGAGAACACGGTCAGGCTGACCCGGGATACCCATGAGCCGCGACTACCCACAGCAGGGGAGATAACTCGCCCGGCCCGCCAGTCCCCAGGTCACGGACCGCCTTGTCGGTACCCGTACCTAGGCTGTTCGCGCCGATTCCGAGCCCAGGAGGCGATATGACGCAGCAGCCGCAGCTGACACTCACGGCGACAGTGCTCGACTCACCCGATGCCCGGGAGCTAGCGGACTTCTACGCTCGGCTGCTCGGCTGGACGACAGGGGACGACGAGCCCGGCTGGGTGACGCTCAGGCCGCCCGGCGGCGGTACCGGACTGTCGTTCCAGACCGAGACGGCCTACGCCAGGCCCACCTGGCCGCCTGGGCCAGGCCGCCAGCAGATGATGTCCCACCTCGACATCGAGGTGGACGATCTCGAGGCCGCCAGCGCCCACGCGGTGGCGGCGGGCGCGGTCCTCGCCGACTATCAGCCCCAGGAGCATGTGCGCGTCTGCCTGGACCCGGCGGGACCCCGTTCTGCCTGTGGGTCCGTGACTAGTGCCGCATCAAGCTACGTTTGCCCGGTCGACGATGCCGCGGAGCCGTTCGTCGTAGGCGTGGTTGTTGCGCCAGATGATGTACCGGCGGATCATGCTGGCCTGCTCTTGGTGGCTGGCGAGGTCGGTGCCGTCGAGCGTGAAGTACCGCAGCGCCGTGAATTGCGCCTCCACGCGGTTTAACCAGGATGAGTTCGTCGGCGTATAGGCGATCTCGGCGTTGTTCGTGGTCGCCCAGGCCGCCACGCGGCCGTCTTTGGCCGTGGTCAGGTCGGGTGAGAAGTTGTCGCAGATGATCGCGATCCTGGTCTGGGGCGGGTAGAGGGTGCGCAGGTACCGGCAGAACTCCAGGAACCGGACCCGGGTCTTACGCGGCTTGATGTGCCCGAACAGCTTGTCCTCACCCAGCTCGTGGGAACAGTTCGCCCGCGAGGCCTGGCAGGTGACCGATGAGGCCGACCTGACGTGGATGCTCGCCCGGCTGCGCCCGACGCCGCTCGGGCACTTCACCAGCCCCGTCCGGCTCGTAAACCCCGCAGCGGAACGGCCGCCGAGGACCTACATCCGGTGCCGTGGCTGGCCGAACCCGGGCTTCGACCGCTACGCCCAGGCCGCCAGCCAGGACCCCCGCTGGCACTGTCACCAATTGGACAGCGGCCACCTGCCCTACATAACAAACCCTCACCAGCTCGCGGCAATGCTCCTTCAACCCGCCGCCAGCTCAGATGACTCTTGACGGCCACCTGGTCAACCGCATAGAGGCGTGCCGTAGCAGATCACGTTTGCCTTGCGTGTCGTTTCCGTCAGCCCGTCCAGGTCAGAAGGTCATGGGGCACCAGGGTGCCGGTTCCCACGACATTGCGGTGGAGAGCGCCGCGAGGGAACCTGGCGTCGCTTCGGTGATCAGGCCCGCGTTGGCCATAGCCTTAAGCCCTGTGCCGCCGAGGTACGCGGCGCCCATCGCCCAAACGGGCAGCACCACATCGGCCGGAGCGGTGGTCCGTTCGCAGGTGGCGCGGAAGCCTGCGGGGGCGACACCGGCCTCCGCGGCCAGCCTCCAGCGGCCGGCGTTTTGCGGGCACAGCTCGTCGGCGACCTCGATGACTACGTCGACCGGGCTGGCGTAGTGCCGCTGCGCCAGGGCTCTGCCCACGTCTACCAGCCGCACCCACAGCCCATCGCTGACCACAGACCGGACCCGGCGCGGGTCGGCCAGCAGGTACAGCAGCGGGTCATCCACCGGGCGCATCCTGGCGTGGAATTCGCTGACCAAGTCCCGGCTGAGCAGGTTGTCCCAGAGCGCCGCAGTCGCTGCGGGGTCGGTGGCGAGCGCCTCGCTTACCTCGAGGACGCCCCGCGGCAAGCCTGCGTCTTCATCCCAGCACTCCGTCGACGTGAACACCGCATACGCTCGCGGCCCCGAGTCGTCCTCGGCCAGGACGCACCGTATCTGCTGGGATGACCCGTCCTCGGAGTGCAGGTCGGTCAGCAGGCGGTCCCACCATGGCTCGGTGCGGGCGTACAGGCCGGGCCGCTCGGCCAGCGCCAGGTCGTAGACCTTAGCCAGCTCGGCCCTGGCCGACAGCGGTTCGGCGATCCGCAGCCGCAGGCCGGGATCAGCCGGTGCGCCGGGCGCCAGAGTACCTTCCCCGCGTTGCAGCCGGTAGGCGGCGTGCCAGGAGGCGCGCCCGTAGCCGTACCGCCCGTAGATGCCCGATTCGGAGGCAAACAGCACGGCCACCGCCTCGCCCCGCTCGCTCACATCGGCTAGCTGACGGCGCATCAGCGCGGACAGGATGCCCTGGCGGCGGTGCGAGGGAAGCACTGCAACCAGACTCACTCCGGCGACCGCGGCCATCGCGCCAGGCACCCGCATCTGGAAGCTGAACGCGCCCGTCCCGCCGACAATCGTGTCGCCGTCGAACGCGGCCAGGGTTCGACCGAACTCGAGACGGGCCAAGAAGTTGGCGTGGGCGCGCTCGGACATCGGCGCGCCATGGGACGCGTGCTGGTCCACGACGAGAAAGGCAGCGAGCTCGTCTTCGGCGACCAGGCGGATCGGGTAGGTGTCCATGTCCGCCTTCCTACCAAGCGGACACGATCACGCCCACTCCTTATCGCACGGGACTGCATCCTGGTTAAACCGCATCAGAGCCCAGTTCACGGCGCTGCGCCACTTCGCGCTCGACGGCACCGGTCCACCCCAGCCACAAGGAACAGGCCAGCCGGTACATCATCTGGCGAACAACCACGCCGACGACGAACGGCTGCGCCAGATCGTCACCGGGCAAACGTTGCCTGATGCGGCACTAGCTACTGCTGGCCGCCGCCGGCCGACGTCATTCTCGGCATAGTGCCTGGCCAGGCGCTTGCCCGCCGACCAGGCCCGGATTAGGCCGGGCAGCCGCGGCCAGCCTCACCTAGACTCGGCCTTGTGGTATTCAAGCAGGTCGGGGAGGGGCGACCCTATCCAGATCATGCCCGGACTTCGCGCGAATGGGCTGAGATCCCGCCGCGTCCTGTCCGGCTGGACCAGCTCATTACCACCAAGAACGTGCTTGACCTGCATAGCGTCCTGGCCCAGGACTCGACGTTCTATGGTGACCTTTTCCCGCACGTGATTCGCTGGCACGGCGAGCTGTATCTCGAAGACGGGCTGCACCGGGCTCTGCGGGCGGCGCTGCACCAGCGTTCGGTCCTGCACGTCCGTGTCCTCGAACTGGACTAGCCCTACGCGCCGTGGCGCTGGGGCGCGCCGCCGGCCGTCGCCGGGACCCTCTGCTGCCGCGCGGCCCGCGCATCGGCCGCCGCCGCCTCGGTCGCTAGCCGCGGCGTCATCCAGGCCAGCATCTGGGGCAGCAGGATCCGCCAGGTGAACATGGTGTGCCCGCCGCGCACCACGCTGAACGGCACCACGGGCTCACGCAGCTGGAGCAGCTGCCGGAAGCTCTGCGAGTCGCGCACGGCGCTGACGTTGAGGGCGCCGGCGCCGATCCAGAACTGCGCGATCGGCTGCCGGGCGGGCAGCGACTGCAGCAGGTCGAGCGGGGTGTTCTGGAGTTCCTGCGCCCGGCTGCCGAACGGGCTGACCATCCTGGTCGGGTGGAGCAGCTGGTTCCGCGTGGGCTTGAAGTAGCCGCTCAGGACCCCGGCGTAGGTGAAGGTCCGCCCGTGCTGCAGGCCAAGGTTAGCCGCGCAGAAGCCGCCCTCTGAGTAGCCCGCGATGGCCCAGCCGCTGCCGGGCGGCTGCACCCGCAGCGAGGAGGCGATGAAGTTGGGCAGGTCCCGGGCGAGATAGGTGTCGTCCTGCGGTCCGTGCCACTGGTTCAGGCACTGGAGCGACACCCCGCGCGTGCCGTTGGCATCGGGCATGACCAGGACGGCCGGCTTGGCCAGGCCCTGGGTCACCATGCTGTTCATGGTCAGGTTGACACTCAGGACGGTGATCCAGTCCTGCGGGGTGCCGGGGAAGCCGTGAATCAGCTCGATGACGGGGAAGCGGTAGCGCGCGTAGGCGGCCTGGAAGTACTGCGGCGGCAGGTAGACGTAGGCGGCCCGGGACAGATGACTGGCCTGGCCCGGCACCGTCAGCCGGAGCGTGAAGCCCTGCTGCGCCGCCAGCCCGGTATCGATCGTCTGGCCCAGGAACGTGCCGAACTTGACGCCCGGCTGCGCCGCGGCATTCGGCACGTTCACCGCGGCCTGAACGCCCTGATTGGTCAGGTCCGAGATCGCCGCGTGCCAGTTCTGGTAATAGTCGTAGTATTTGTTGACGGTCGCGACGCCGAACATCATTGCCGGTATGAATGCCAGGCAGGCGGCCAGAACCCTGAATACCAGCTGCTTAGCAACGATCAGCCACCAGACCAGGGCGCCGAACACTGCTATCAGGATCAGGAAAAATTCCGTGCTCTGCGGCTGAGGCAATCATCTCTCCGGTCGACGGCTGGTTAGCTCACGCGGCTGGCTGGCTCACGCCATGGTCGCGCTGTCCGCACCTGCGAGCGGCCGGCGAGCCCGGACCCGCCCTATCCCGTGCCCGCCTGGCTGACCGCCGGGTGAGCAATAGCGGTGGAGGTGGGATTTGAACCCACGGAAGAGTTACCCCTTCACACGCTTTCGAGGCGTGCGCCCTCGGCCACTAGGCGACTCCACCGGGGTTGAGCCTACCCGAGCGGAGGCCGGTCCGGGTCCGGGGTATCGCTTCGCCGCTGCCGGAAGAAGTCCCGCAGCAGCGCCGTGCAGTCGTCGGCGAGCACGCCGCCCACCACCTGCACCGGCTGCCCGAGCCGCCGGTCGTGCAGGACATCCCACACCGACCCGGCCGCTCCCGCCCGGGAGTCGGCGGCCCCGAAGACCAGGCGGCTCATCCGGGCGGCCAGCACCGCGCCCGCGCACATCGTGCAGGGCTCCAGGGTCACCACCAGGGTGCAGCCCCCGAGCCGCCACTCCCGCAGTGACCGGGCTGCCGCCCGCAGGGCGACGATCTCGGCGTGGGCGGTGGGGTCCGCGTCGGCCTCACGACGGTTGCGCCCGCCGCCCAGGACCGCGCCGCCGCTATCCAGGACCACGGCCCCGACCGGCACATCCGCCGTCCCGCCCCCAGCAGGCCCGGAAGCTATAACGGCATCAGGCGTAGCGGCCGTCTCCGCCGCCGGCCCGTCTCCGCCGCCGGCCGCCCAGCGCAGGGCCAGCCGCATCGCGGGCTCGAACTCAGCGTGGTAACCGGGCACCGGGGCTCATGCGCCCAGCGCGGCCGCGTCCAGGGCGCGCTCCAGGGCGGGGCCGAACCCGATCCGGCGGGCGAGGCTGGCCAGGACCTCATCCGGGAACAGGTCNAGGTCGCCGGACAGGGCGCCCAGCTCCATCTCGTCGACGCCCAGGTCGGCGAAGATGGACATGTCGCCGGCCGGCAGGACCTGGTCCAGGTCCTCGTCCTCCGGCACGGGGATGTCCAGGTAGTCCAGCACCTGCCAGGCCAGCGGCCAGTCCACCGACGCGGTCAGGTCGGACAGGAAAACTGAGACCTGGCTGCCGACTACCCGCAGCGCGACGAAGAAGTCGTCGCCGACCGCGGCCAGGCCGATAGTCCCGCCGATGCCCGGCTGCTGCCGCAGGGCCTGCATGAGCCCGTCCAGGTTCTCGGTGAGCGAGGCAGGCAGCAGCTCGACCTCCCACACGTCGTCGTCCCTGTAGACCACGACGCAGAAATCGCTGCTGGTCAGTTCGCTCATCGTCACCCCATGGCTGGCTTCAGGAAGGAATGGTGTCAGATTCTCCTGTCCCGCGCGTCCCGATCTGCCTGGCCGCCGTCCGCGGCCCGGCGCCTGCGCACCGCCTCGTGCGCAGCGTGACGAGGCTGACCGGGCCGCCAGGGCTGCGGAGTCCGGCCGCCGGGACCTTGCCGATCCCGTATGGTGTCCCTTTCGGTTAGAGGATATTGGTTCGTAAATTGCCCTGAGCTATGCTGTGCCCGTCAGCTGTGCTGGGTTTCCTTGCCTACTTGCCGTAACGGAAAACTGCGAGCGCGCGTCGGAGGTGATCACGATGCTCAAGAAGGTCATCACATGGGCGATCGTCGTGTTTATCGTGTACTACCTGGTCTCCAACCCCCACGGCGCCGCCGGGACCGTTCACGGCGTAGCCCACGGGCTGCGCTCGGCAGGAGACTCATTGTCCAAGTTCGTTAGCTCCCTCTAGAGCCATGCGCCAGCCAGCCTCCTCCGCGCGCGGGCCCGTCGCCGTCAGCAAGTACCTGCTCCCACGCGAGGTGCAGGTAGCCACGGTGCGCCAGCATCCAGCGGTGCTTCTGGCCGCCGGCAGCGTGGCGCTGCTCGGCCTGCTCGTCGCGGGCGTCCTCAGCGCGACGATCGCCCACGGCAATCACATTGTGCTGGCCGTTTTGTGGATCGCCTGGGCCGTGCTGCTTCTGCGGTTCATCTGGAAGGCCATCAACTGGGCCGTCGACTATTTCGTGATTACCACCGAGCGGCTGCTGCTGACCACGGGCCTGCTGACGCGCAAGGTGGCGATGATGCCGCTGTCAAAGGTGACGGACATGAGCTTCCGTCGCTCCTTCGGCGGCCGCCTTCTCGGATACGGTGAGATCATCGTGGAATCGGCTGGGCAGAACCAGGCTATCGACCACGTTGAGTTCATTCCGTACCCTGAGCAGCTCTATCTGCTTATCTGCGGGATGTTGTTCCCGTCTAGCTCCGAGGACGCCGAGAGTTCCGACGAGCTCTAGCCTCAATCTTTCGCCGACCGTGAAGGCAGCGCGATCCGGCGTTGGTGCGCCGGTTCGGGTGGTGATTCTGGCCGGTGGGCGTGGACCGGATGGGCCTCCGGCAGGCCCGAGCGCTCCGGCCCGGGCACTTCCCGCGCCGCCCCGTGCAGGGCCTTGACGTTAGTCGTTCCGTTAGGCAAAACTAACCGTTAGTGGATCCTGACCGAGCAAGTGACGGCTGGAGCGCGCTGGCGGACGGCACCCGGCGCGCCATCGTCAGCCGCCTGGCAGACGGGCCGCAGGCGGTGGGACAACTGGCCGCGGGGCTGCCGGTCAGCCGGTCAGCGGTCTCCCAGCACCTGAAGGTCCTCAAGGACGCCGGCCTGGTCAGCGAGCGCGCGGCCGGCACCAGGCGTGTCTACCGGCTCAATCCGACGGCAGTGGCCGCGCTGCGCGATCAGCTCGACACCTTCTGGCAGAGGGCTCTGGCCAGCTATGCGGATGTTGCCGGGCAAGCGACGGAGGAGAGTCCATGACCCGAGCCGAGGTCCCCGTTGTCCGCAAGCAGGTGGTGGTCAATGTGCCGGCCGAGCAGGCCTTCGCAGCGTTCACCGAGAGGTTCGGCGACTTCAAGCCGCCGGAGCACAACCTGCTCGCGGCCGCGATCGCCCAGACAGTCTTCGAGCCCCGCGTCGGCGGGCACATCTACGACCGCGCCGTCGACGGCAGCGAGTGCCGGTGGGCGCGGATCCTGCCTACGAGCCGCCAGCCCGCGTGGTATTCAGCTGGGACATCAGCCCGCAATGGCAGGTCGAGACCGACCCGGAGCTGACCAGCGAGGTCGAGGTCCGGTTCGTGGCCGAGGGACCGGACCGCACCCGGGTCGAGCTGGAGCACCGCCGCCTCGACCGGCACGGTCCCGGCTGGCAGTCGGTCAGCGACGGCGTCGACGGCGACCAGGGATGGCCGCTCTACCTGGCCCGGTACGCCGCCCTGCTCCGGGGCGGCTGACATGGCACCGACCATCGCCAGCGCTGTGGCGGACCGGCCCGCAGCAGAGGTGTTCGCCTGCCCCACCGGCCCCGCGCGCTTCCACGAATGGCAGCAGGGCGTCATCGACGGTCACCCCGGCCGGCCCGGTCCCACGCAGGTGGGCACGAAGTGCCTGACCACCCGGCGCATCGGCGGGGCCAGCCGGGCCGTCACCGCCGAGCTGACCCACATCGACGCGCCCAGGACATGGGGCGTGCAGGGCATCGACGGACCCGTCCGCGCCACCGTCGACGTCACCGTGGAACCCCTGACCGAAACCAGTTCCCGGCTGACCATCGCGGTCGACTTCGACGGGCACGGCATCGGCAAGCTGCTCGGCCCGCTCATGGTCCGCCGCCAGGCACAAAAGGAAATGCCAGCCAACGTCGAAGCCCTGAAGCGACGCGTCGAGGCCCAGCAGCCACAGCACCCGGCGGAGGGCCAAGCCAAGGAGTCTCCGGTCGTTGCTGGCACCTTGCCTTAGTGGTGCCCGCCTGGCGTTGGTCAGGGCTGCCCGTCTGCCGGCCTGGTGGCGAGAACGCAGGCGACCGGCGGGTTGAGACGGAGGGTTTCCACGCGGGCCTGGGTGAATCTTGCCTGGGTGAGCAGGCCGCGCAGCTCGCTGAGCTGTCCGGCCGGGCTGAGCCAGAACCCGGCCGAGTTCACCGATCGATGCCGTAGACCCGGGCACACCGTGCGGCCGGTGGAGCTGGCGCACGACCCGGGTGATCACGCGCCGCCTGAGCGCTTCCCACGCTCATCGGGATCCTGCGCACTCCCCGGCTCTCGCGGGGACGCCCGATGAAGCGCAGGATGGCGGTATGAGCGACAGCGAGCCGCAGGGTGCCCCGGAGTTCATGGCGAAGATGGCAGCGGCCTGGGCCAGCTTCTCCGGCCGGGCGATGACGGAACTGGCCGAGGCCTTCCGGCCGGTGGCCGAGGGGCTGGCGAAGGCGGCCCGGGACCCGCGGGTGCAGGCCGCTATCGCCGCCGACCGCGAGCCGGGCCAGCCCGGCTGTCACTGCCTGTGCGGAGCGGCGCACCGGCAGGACCCGGGCATCTGCGAGGGCAGGTCCGCGAGCACGGTGCGGATCAGCGGCCTGGACGTGCCGATGTGCGCGCCCTGCCAGGCCGCCCGCGCCGCCTCGAAGCTATCCGGGCAGCAGCCCTAGCCGTCCTGCGGTGCGCTGGCCTGCCTCGCGGCGCGGCTGCTAGCGGATGGCCCGGGCGGCCCAGGGCCTGCCAGGAGGTCCAGAGCGGCCGGTAGCCCTGCTGGCTCCAGAACGGCACTGACAGCGGGTTGAGCAGCGAATAGTGCAGCGGCACGGCGGCTACTCCACGGAAACAGGGACTCCGCAGCTCGGTGCGGAGTCCCTGTGCCACCTGGCGGAGGCTCGGGGATTTGAACCCCGGATGGGCTGTTGACCCAAACCGCATTAGCAGTGCGGCGCCATAGACCGGACTAGGCGAAGCCTCCCGACGGCCCAACCGGGCCGGGCCCCAGGGTACCGGTACAGCGGGAGCGACGCCAAAGCCGGCCGCCCCGCGCTGCTCGGCGGTTTCTCAGCTCACCTCGATGACCGCGTAGTCGCCGCGGGCGTAGGCCTCGCGCATCGTGGTCTTGGCGAACTTCCCGACGCTGGTCTTCGGGACCTCGGGGATGAACGACCAGCGCTCGGGCAGCTGCCAGCGCGGCACCCGGTCGGCCAGGAACGCCCGTAGCTCATCGGCGGTCACCGCACCGTCCGTGCTCAGCACCACCGCGGCCAGCGGGCGCTCGCCCCACTTGTCGTCGGGCACGCCGATCACCGCCGCCTCGGCCACGGCGGGGTGCGCCATGAGGGCGTTCTCCAGCTCCATCGACGAGATCCACTCCCCGCCGGACTTGATGACGTCCTTGGCCCGGTCGGTCAGCGTGACGTAGCCGAGCGGGTCGATCGTCCCGACGTCCCCGGTCCGCAGCCAGCCGTCCCGGAACTTCTCCGGGTCGTCGTCCTGGTAGTAGCCGGCGGTGACCCACGGCCCCCGGACCTCGACCTCGCCGACGGCTTCACCGTCATTGGGCAGGACGGTGCCGGCCTCCCCGACCAGCCGGCCCTCGACCAGGCAGATCAGGCGGCCCTGGGTATCCCGGTAGTCCCAGGCCTGGTCCTCGGGCACGCCGACGGGCGCGCGCGCGACGCTGCCGAGCGGAGAGGTCTCGGTCATCCCCCAGGCCTGCACGATCATCACGCCCAGTTCCTTCTCATAGGCCTCCAGCAGCGCGTGCGGCACGGCCGACCCGCCGCAGGGCACCAGGCGCAGCGACGACAGGTCCCCGCCGTGGGCCCGCACGTGCTGCAGCAGGCCATTCCAGATCGTCGGCACCGCGCCGGCCAGCGTAGGCCGCTCGGCCTCGATCAGCGCCGCGAGCGGGGCCGGCTGCAGGAACCGGTCCGGCATGACCATGTCCGCGCCCGCCAGGACGGCCGCGTAGGGCAGGCCCCAGGCGTTGGCGTGAAACATCGGCACCACGGGCAGCACCCGGTCCCGGTCGGACATGGCGAAGACATTGCCCATGCTGACCGCCATGGAATGCAGGTACATCGAGCGGTGGCTGTAGACCACGCCCTTGGGCAGGCCGGTGGTGCCGCTGGTGTAGCACATGGCCGCGGCCAGCCGCTCGTCCAGCTCCGGCCAGTCGAAGGTATCGGGCTGACCCGCGAGGAGCTCCTCGTAGGCGTGCACCTGGCGGCCCTCGCCGGCGAGCTGGGCCGGGCCCGCCGGATCCGTTATCCCTTCGGGGTTGCTGATGATGACGTGCCGGATGGACGGGGTGTGCGGCAGGACACTGGCCAGCAGCGGGGCCAGGGTGGCGTCCGCGATGACGACCTCGTCGCCCGCGTGCTCGGCGATGTAGCCGATGACGGCCGGATCCAGCCGCAGGTTCAGGGTGTGCAGCACGGCGCCCATCGACGGAATCGTCAGGTAGGCCTCGAGGTGCTCGGAGTTGTTCCACATCAGGGTGGCGACGCGCTGGTCGGCGTCCACGCCCAGGCTGCGCAGCGCGTTCGCCAGCCGGGCTGACCGAGCGCCGATCTCGCGGTAGGTCCGCCGCCGCACGCCGTCGGGGGTCGCCGTCACGACCTCCCGCTCGCCGTAGGCCGATATCCCGTAGCGCAAGATCGCGCTGATTGTGAGCGGCGTGTCCATCATCGTCGCGCGCATGGGCGAACCTCCTGGCCGACGGCGCGCCAGGTGGCTGTGGCTCCCCTGGCTGTGCCGAACCCGTCCCTGATGTGAATAAGTGTCACGGTAGCGGCAAATCCCGGCCCCGTCAGTAGCGGGCTGGCCTGATCCGGTCACCCGCCCCNGGCGACAGCGTCCCTGGTCAGTCGGCCAGCAGCTCGGNGTCGATGCGGAGCTTGGCCACGGCCCGGGAGACCGTGCTCTTCACGGTGCCCAGGCTCACCCCGAGGCGCTCGGCGACCTCGGCCTCGGTCAGGTCCTCGTAGTAGCGCAGCACCACCGCGGTCCGCATCCGCTGCGGGAGGCGGTCGATCGCACGGCGCAGGGCCTCCTGCAGGTCACTGTCTCCCGCGTGGTCGGCCACCGCCCGGTCGGGCAGCTCATCGGTCGGGAACTCCTGCACCCGCCGCCTGCGCCACCAGGAGATATGGGTATTGACCATGGCCCGCCGCACGTAGCCGTCCAGGGCGCCCCGGTCCTCGATCCGGTCCCAGGCCAGGTAGGTCTTGGCCAGGGCGGCCTGCAGGAGGTCCTCGGCATCGGCGAGATTGCCGGTCAGCACGTAGGCCGCGCGCAGCAGCGCGCGGCCGCGCGTGGTCACGTACTCCCGGAACTCGTGGTCGTCGGGTCCCTGCCCGGCAGCCCCCCGCGACGCCAGCGGCGGCTCCTGATCCGGGACGCGCGCCACCGCTACGACGCGCGGTGCCCCTCCGCCCGCCGTCGCGCATGCCTGCCTAGCCAAGTGATCGCCCCCGACGCTCACCCCTCTACGGTACCCAGCACGGTACCCGCACGGTCAGCTACGGCGAGTAACGGCGAGTCTCCCGGTCGCTATCCGGACACATCGGGCCGCTGACTCATGCCGTCTTGACGGAAAGGCGGATATGTGTGACTGTCAGCCGGCAAGAAGTGACGAACCGCTTGACGGCCGGTGGTGTGACTACGCATGGTCGAAGACTGGTCCACTTCGCCCGGGGAGGGGCAGATGCTGAAGGCGCGCGGAGAGCGCGGGTGCTGTGACCGCTGCGCGGGCGGCACCGGCACTGCCGGTGCGGCGCGCATAGCCCGCCGGCGGCTGCTCAAGGACGCGGTCTTCCGGCCCCCGGCCGCCCTCACGCCCGAGCCGAGCGACTGGTTCGCCCCGCCGGCAGACATCCGGGCGGGCGTGGCCGCCGGCGTCGGACGAGGCGGCGAGACCGCGCAGGAGACGGCCCCGCTGCCGAGGGCCGTGACGGGAACCGTCCTGGACGTCAGCCCGCAGGTGCTGATAATCGGCGACCCCGGCGGCAGGCCGGGCTCCGAGCAGCGCTTCGCGCTGACCAGCGACGCGACCGCCTGGCGAGGAGCGCAGTTAGAGGCGACGGAACTGCACGAGGGCGACCGGGCCGTAGTCCGGCTGCACCCGACGCGGCGCGGCGTCGCGGACCGGATCTGGGCCAACATCGGCCGGGTGACCGGCACCATCATCGAGCACACCAGTGAGTTCATGGTGGTGGACGAGGGGGTGACCCGGCCGCGCCAGATCGTCGTGATCCCGCCCCGGGCGGCCGGCCGGATCCAGGTGCGATTCCCCACGCTCCAGCCCGGCTACCTCATCGATATCATCGGCCTGCGCGGCCCGGCCGCGCTGGAGGGCCTCATCCCGGCGACCTCCCAGCCCGCCTACCCGGCCGGCCGGCTGCCGGAGGCCCCGCTGGTCAGCGGGCACGTTCCCGACGCCATCAGCGGGTCAGCCACCTGGCATGAGCCGGCGGGCGAGCCACCGGGAGTGCTCGGCGTGGCCTACCCGGCGCTGGATCCGGCCACGGGCTGCGTGGAAGACACGGCTCGCGGGCACTGCCGCGGCTACGCCCGGATGCCCTACCTGGCCGTCGGCAGCGTCCTGCTGGTGCGCAACGACTGCAACGGGGCCTCCTGCGCGCTGCCGGTCACGGGCTGCGCCGCCGTGGCCCGGCTGTTCAACGACCGCTGCGTGACCTGCGGAACCTCGCCGCGCGGCCGGGTGGCTGACCTGACCGAGGCGAGTTTTGTCGCCCTGGGCGGGGAACTCGACCGGGGCTGCTTCAACGCCACCATCACGATCGGCCGCTGAGCCATGGCCATGCTCGTCATGCTCCGGGAGGTACAGATCCCGCTGCTGTCGGCCATGCTGCTGGGCGGGTGCGCGACCAAGCTGGCCCGGGTCATCCGGGTGGGCTCCGTCGACGCCGGGCTCGGGCCGACCGCACTGTTCCCGATGCGGCTGCGGCGGCCGGTCGCGATGGCCATGTGCGCCCTGGAGTGCGGCCTCGGGCTCGGGCTGATCGCGACCGCGGGCCAGATCGGCCGGGGCGCGCCGGCGTTCAGCGTCCGGCTGGGCGCCGGGCTGCTGTTCCTGGTGGCCACCTCGGCTCTGATCGAGCTGCGGGCCAGCCGTCCCGACATCGGCTGCGGCTGCTTCGGCGACTTCTCCCAGGCACCGGTCGGCTGGCGCACGCTGAGCAGGTCGGCGCTCCTCGCGCTGGCCGCGCTGAGCACGCTCGGGCTGGCGCCGCTGCAGCCGCCGCATTCCAAGGCTGCCGCGGCGCTGCTGCTCGGGGTGCTGGCCGCCGAGCTGGCCGTGGTGGCCGGCCTGTCCCCGGAACTAGGCGAGGCCCTGGTCAAGCTGGGCTACTCCGAGCCCTGCGAGCTGCGCGTCGTTCCATCCGAGCGGTCTGTCACGGCGCTGCGCCGCAGCAAGCAATGGCGCCGTCATGCCGGGCTGCTGACGGCCGACGTGCCCGTGGACATGTGGCGCGAGCTCTGCTGGCGGTACCTGGTCTTCCCCGGCCAGTACGGCGACCGGGAGACAGGCGAGCGAGAGGCGGAGGTCGTGTTCGCCGTGTTCCTGCGGCTGCGGCGGCCGCTGATCCACGCGGCCCTCGTGGACGCCGCCACCGGGAATCCGGTGCAGTGGCCGGCCGCGCCGAAGCGGGCGCACTTTCTGAGCCGGGTGTTCCGGTCGTTCCGGCTGATCCGGCTGATCCGGGCGGCCCTCCTGCAGGAACGGGTGCGGCCGCCGGGCCAGCTGCCCGCCGAGCCCGACGAGCCCGCGCCCGAGACCGGCGCGCAGCGGTCTGCCGCTTTCTACTGATCTCTAGCGTTCAGGCTAGAAAGGCTTAGACATCGGCAGAGGCGGTAGGCCGGGCGCCGTCAGGCGGACTGGCACGTCAGGCGGGCTGGGTCCGCAGGAAGCGCCCGAAGTGCGGCACGGTGAACGCGATCAGGCCCCGCTCGGAGCTGTAGATGAGCCCCTTCTTGATCAGGCTGTCTCGCGCGGGCGAGACGCTGGAGGGCTTGCGGCCCAGCTCCTCGGCCACCTGCGCCGTCTGCACTGGCTCGTCACCGAGCATGGCCATCGCCCGCATGTACTCGCGCTCGGCCGGGGTGGCGCGCTCGTAGCGGCTGCCGAAGAAGCCGACCGCCAGCTCGCCGGCCGCCACCGGGCCCGCGACGCTGACGTCGTGCGCCGTCACCGGGCTGGCCGCCGCGACGTCCCAGGTGACCTTCCCGTAGGCCTGGACGAAGTAGGGGTAGCCATCGGCCGCCGCGTAGAGGGCGTCGAGCGCCTCGGGCTCGAAGTCCGCGCCCTCGCGCCGGGCCGGGGCCAGCACGGCGATGTCGGCGGACGGCCGGTCCAGGCGGTCGATGGAGACATACCGGAACAGCCGCTCGGAGTAGCTCTTGCTGGCCGACAGCACCGATGGCAGGTGCGGCAGCCCGGCACCCACCACGATCAGCGGACCGTTGTTCTGCGACAGCTCGTGACACGAGGCGCATAGCGCCGAGATGTCCGCCGCGGGCACGTCCTGCATCTCGTCGATGAACAGGGCGATCCCCACCCCGAGATCCGCGGCCACCGACGCGGCGTCGGTCAGCAATTCGGTGAGGTCGATCTCCAGGTCGCCGGAATCCGCGCGGCCGCGCACCGACGGGACATCGATCCCCAGCTGGGTCACGATCGATCCCTTCGCCGCGCGCGCGTCACGCGCGGCGAATGACTTGAGCACGCCGAGAAAGTGGTCGATCCGGTCGGGCGCGCGATGCCGGGGCGCCAGCTCCCGCACCGCCATGTGCAGCGCGCCGGCCACCGGGCGGCGGATCGACTGCTCCGGGCGCGCCTCGATCTTGCCGGTACCCCACAGCCGCTGCATCGCCATGGACCGGAAGGTGTTGAGCAGCACGGTCTTGCCGACTCCGCGCAGCCCGGTCAGCACCATGCTGCGCTCCGGGCGACCCCGGGCGATCCGCTCCAGGACTACCTCGAACTGGGCTATCTCACGGTCGCGCCCGGCCAGCTCGGGCGGCCGCTGCCCGGCTCCCGGCGCATAGGGATTTCTCACTGGGTCCACGCGATAGGAGCCTATGACGCGGTCTAGCAAGTTCCCTAGATTGCCGTAGAAAGGGCTACCGGCGTGTCGCGCAAGCCCCGGCACGGGCGATACCGGACGCGCGGCCGCCGGCCTGGACGGCCGCCCCCTGCACGTGCTTCGCCGGGCGTGCCAGGGAACGGGGCCATTTGTTCCCGGGCACGGCCCGGCGAGCGAGAACCGCGCCTCAGGTCGTCCCAGTTGGCAGGGTTCTCTACTGATACGTACGGCAGCCTCGTTCGGTTCGCGCCGCCCGGAACGGCGCTGTCCGGTAAGCGTCCGGTGCTGCGGCAACCGGCCCCGGCGTTAGCGCTTCGGCCCGGGCGAGGCCTGGTTCAGCCTGGCCAGGAACGCGTTGTAGGCGGCCAGGTGGTCGTCATCGTCGATGCCGCCGCGATCCGCCCACCGCCCGGCGGCCACCCCCGCTGAGCTGTCCGCATCGGCGCCCTCCGCGCTCGCGCGCTCGCCATCGGCGCCGGGACTGCCGTCGCCGGGGCCGCCGGGGCCGCCGGGGCCGGCCGGCTGGTGCGAGGCGACCAGGCTGGCCATGCTGGCCTTGCGGGCGCTCTCCAGCCAGCCATGTCCGCTGGTCGCGGCCCGCTCGTCCAGACTCCAGGTCAGGAACACGAGCATCATCAGGCCGAACATGATGGCGTCGCCGCCGATCCACATCACCGCACCGCCCGCGTGCAGGTCCGCCACCGCCGACGGCGCCCAGGCCGGCCGCGGCCCCGTCGGCAGTCCCGGCGTCCTGGCGCCGCCATAGCCCAGCACCAGGCCCGTGAAGGTGTCCACCGGCATGATGAGAACCAGGATGACGAACCGCATCGGGTACGACAGCCGCCAGCGGATCGGCTCCTTGCCGAGGATCGGCAGGAAGAACAGGTAGCCGACGAGCAGGAAGACCAGGTGCTCGGCATTGTGCGGCGTCTGGTTGGTCTCCACCAGGTTGGCCACGCTGGTGAGGTGCGCCACCACGACCGCCCCGGTGTAGGCCACGGCGCCGAGCACCGGCCAGGTCAGGAAGCTGACCACCTTCGAGCGCAACACCCGCTTGACCCAGGTGTGCAGCGGGTTCCGGCTCGCGTGCATCAGCAGGGTCATCGGCTGGCCGAAGATCAGCAGCGGCGGCGCCACCATGATGAGCATCAGGTGCTGCACCATGTGGTCCCAGAACAGCACGTCGTCGTAGGCGCCGACGCCGCTCTGGGTCGCGATCACGATAGTGGCCAGGCCGCCGAAGAACAGGAGCGTCCGCCACGCGGGCCACGGCCTGGCCGGGTGCCGCCGCGCTACCCGGATCACGCCCCAGCCGTAGAGGACAGCGGAGATAGCGACGGCCGCGGTGACCATGGGAGCGAACTGCCACTGGGTGAAGACGGCCGACCAGCCGAACGGGGGGAGCATGCGACCTCCTTACACCGGCGAGCCTACTCACCTGCGCGGGCGCCAGGCCGACGGGCTCGGGAAGCCTCCGGTCCGGCCTTGACTGCCCGGGATCGTCCAGCGGGCCGCCTGGCCCGGCTATCGTTATCGCCGGAGGGTTCGCCTAGTGGCCGAGGGCGGCGGTCTTGAAAACCGCTGAGGCGTTTGCGCGTCTCCGAGGGTTCGAATCCCTCACCCTCCGCTGACCAGCCCGCTCGGCCCCCTGAGGTGCGACCGGAGGAGTCCAGCGATAGCTCACTCCGGGTTACGTCACCGCGCTCGATCCGGCTGGCAGCTCCGCAGCAGCCCGGACGGTTTCAGTCAGGGCCTGCTGCGCCTGGTTAATGAGGGCTGGTCCCGTTGGTGCTGGCTGAATCCAGCAGCTGCCGCAGGACCGCTGTGTAGCTGTCCAGGGCCCGGCGGCCCTGCGGGCTGAGCCTGACCGACGTCCGGGAGGTGACCCCCCTCCCGGCCTTGACTGTCGTCACGTAGCCCGCGTCCTCCAGCTTGCGCAGGTGGGTGATGAGGTTGCCGGCCGTCAGTCCGAGCAGTTCCTGGAGTCTGCTGAAGGACAGGCTGTCCTCGTCCCGCAGGGTAGCCAGTGTCACCGCGATACGCAGCCGCGCGGGCGCATGGATGACAGGGTCCAGCTCGGTCTCAGCTGCCATGCGCGCGGAGCCTGGTCTCGATGACCGCCATGAGCAGGAACGTCCCGCCGCCCCCCAGCGCGCAGGTCGCCAGGATTGTCGCGGGCGCCAGCCATGCGCAGCTAGTACCGACGATCACGAGCCAGACTCCGAGGGCGAGCGCCGACCAGTATCGTCCGAGGGCGGCGGCAAGGATATAGGTCAGCCCGACGAGCGCCACGGGACCCGCGAAGCTGATGAACGCGAGCGTCCTCGTACTGACGGAGCTGCTGACCGCGGGCGCGACTATGAGCAAGATCAGGTATCCGATCGCCCACGTGCTCCCGATGATGCGGCGGTGTCGCACGGACTGGCCGTCGATGCCCGCGACTGCCTTGTGGGCGATGACCAGGACGGCCGCGATCGCGAAACCGGCCAGCACGAACACCGCCGCGATCGCGACACCCGAGGGTCCGGTGTAGGGGTGCTGCCCGCGCACGGACAGCCACATCGCTCCGTAGCCGATGAGCCAGACCATGCCCCACGCCATGTACACGAGAGGTGTGCTGATGACCAGTTCCTTGCGAGCGCGGGCGCGGGCATCCTGCGCGAAGGCTGCCGCTTCCCGCACGCTCATGTCCTGGTCCTCTAGCACGTCGGCCTCCTGGTGTGCGCGGTAGCCAGAGTCAAACTTTGTACTTCAAAGTTACTCGACTTTGAGATGCAAAGTCAAGGACTCGCTACCAGCCGGCCTTGAAGACCGCTGAGGCGTTTGCGCGTCTCCGAGGGTTCGAATCCGCGCGAGCGATCAGGGGACGAAGTCCAGCCGTAGCGGACTGCGGACGGGTCCGGACATGACAGCGCCCCCGGGAGCGTGTGCTCGCGAGGGCGTGCCGTGGCCGGTGCGCAGGTCGCCTCACGGCGAAAGGCGCATCATGGCTCCAGCCGGACGGTATTCCATGAAGGCGGTTATCTGAGCCCGGGGGACACTAGCGCACCGACGGAAGGTAGGAACGCGAGGCCGGCCAGCGCTATTCCACCCGCGCCAAGGTTTCGCCGCCGCCGGCCTGGGACGCTGCCAGACCGGGCCGGTACGGTTCTGCCATGAGCGCGCAGCCGATCCAGCGCTCGAAGCCGCGCGGGAGGTGCGCCGCTGGCAGTAGCTTGGCGAGCTGCTGCACCACTGGCACCTTCGCGCCGCCGCCTGCGGTGACCCTGGGTTCGAAGCCTCGGCGCAAGCCGCTCGCGACGGCCGTCCCGAGGATCTGGTGCCGGTTCCCGGGTGGGATTGCTGACCGCCGGTGAGCTTCCGGCCGTTCCTCATCGGACAGGCCCCCTCGCAGTCGGGTTTGACTGTGAGGGCAGTTCGGCTGGCTACCAAACCTGGGCCGCCGGGATCACCAGCGCGGGCGGCCGGGGGAACCTGACCAGCCAGGCCCTGCCGGTCTCCCTGAGCGATAACTA
>JGI20205J14842_1000031_pt1 | contig 30633 bp, 29 predicted proteins | sample NGESurshal092012_2_FD_14842 | JGI IMG/M metagenome (IMG submission 14842) | reverse complement strand
ATTTGTCATCCTATAAAATTAAGGCATAGCCATCACAACATTACCACCGCCCAAGGCGGTGGCTTTTTAAGTTGCAGTAAACAAAGAAATAACGAGAAATCCTGATTATTTAGTTATTCTACCGTCAACGAAAAAGTAACCATTCTCGAATTGATCTTATCTATAACATTAGAATATTTCAAATTCGGATCAGGGTCGTGAAGATTGGTAAGCCCGCTACTCAGTTTTATTTCGGGAGACAATACAAAAAACGGGAAATAAATATGAAAGCCCAATCCAATTTCGGCGCTGATGTTTGAGCGATAAAGCTTAATCTGGTCTTCCGCATGACTTGCACCGGCATTACTGGCAAGGTCATAATCATATCTGCCTCCGGCAATTGTATATACTTTAAAATTATCAATACGGTCGCTGCTAAACGCGATATTAAAAGGAAAACTTAATGTAATAGATTGCACTTTTTTGGTAACAGAGGTTTCCGGATCATATTTTTGGGTGTATAAAAAAGCTTTTTCTGAAAAAGTAAGATCCAGCGGGTGAACACGCAAATCGAAATGATTGCTTATACGCACATTTACAAGCCATGCCATATTAATACCAGGGTTATTGACACTCTCCACATCCAATACAGAATCATATTGAAGAAAACGGGGGCTGTGTGTAAAATTAAAATGCGATTGGTTGTACCCAATGTTAATTCCAAAATGATAAGGCTTATCATCATGGTCTTCCTGGTTGAGTTCATATACCTGCGCCATAGACGAGGCAGAACAGAACACGAATGACAATAAAACTAAAACTATTTTTCGGCGCAATAAATGGTGCATATTCCTAAAGTCAATGTTTTGTAGAAAGTGTTTCTATATTTTGCGTTATTTAAAATGTGAATAAATGATTCTTTCTCCGGAAACTGAAGTACTGAATCGTTTAAATATTGATAAGCATCATTATTTTTTGCAATAATCTTTCCAATTTTTGGAGTTACAAATTTCATGTAAAAATTATAAAGTTGTTTTATAACCGGCAAAGAAGGTTTTGTACATTCCAAAACTATTAGTTTGCCCCCCGGTTTTAAAACTCTTTTTATTTCTGATAATCCTTGTTCCAGGTTTTCAAAATTCCTTACTCCAAAAGCAACTGTAACAGCATCAAACGAATTATCTTTAAATAAAATTGCTTCACTGTCGCCATTTAACAGCTCAATATAATGCTCTAAGCCTGCTTCAGCAATTTTTTTTCTGCCAATTGTAAGCATCCCATCACTAATATCAATTCCTATAATTTTTTCAGGTTTCAAGATTTTATAACTCGTTAAAGCAAAATCGCCTGTTCCTGTGGCTACATCCAATATTTTTTTTGGCTGAGAAGATATTAATTGCCTGATGGCTTTTTTGCGCCAGCCCACGTCAATACCGGCACTTAAAAATCTATTTAAAAAATCATACCGGAAAGCAATTTTATCAAACATATTCTCTACTTGCTTCTTCTTGCTTTCTGAAGAATCTTTAAAAGGTACTACGGCATCGTGAGGGTAAACATTCATTGCCTCAAAGATAGTTTTTTGGAATTACATGAAAACTGCTTAACGATTCTTTCACTTTTATTTTTGAAATGAGATATCAGCAATCAGCCGTCAGCGATGAGCGATGAGTCATTTATTGTAAATTGCAGGCATGCACATCAAAAAAGCTAAATACCTTACCAGCAGCCCCTCTTACGAAAAATGCCCGGAACCCGATCAACCAGAATATGCATTTATCGGTCGAAGTAATGTAGGCAAATCTTCAGTTATCAATATGCTGTGCAACAATGATAAATTGGCTAAAACATCCAATTCTCCCGGAAAAACGCAAATGATCAATCACTTTGAAATAGCCAGTGTTCCAAAATCAGGAGATTCTATTGAAACCAAATGGTATCTCGTGGATTTACCAGGATATGGTTTTGCAAAAATTTCATTGAGCAACCGAAGGAGGTGGGAACAGATGATAGAAAATTATTTAAGGAAAAGATCTAATTTATTGAATGTTTTTGTGTTGATAGATGCAAGACACACACCACAAAAACTGGATCTTGATTTTATAGAACGTCTTGTAAAATGGGAAATTCCATTTACACTTATTTTTACTAAAGCAGATAAAGAAAAACAAAGAATAGTAAGTAAAAATGTAAAATTATTTTTAGAAAGCCTCCGTAAAAAACAGCAATTTTTGCCTCAGCATTTTGTTACCAGTTCTGTAAAGAAAATGGGAAGAAACAAAATATTGGATTTGATACAGGAAAAGAATGATGATTTAAAAGAATAAAAAAAATCAAAAAATTATCGCTTGCAGTAAATCAACAAATATCCAGGATTCCTTCCGATAGCTATGAGGTAACCAATTACTTTTTAATTTCCTTCATGGCTTTGCCAATAAGGCCGAAGCAAATCTTCCACTTTATTTTTAAATTGAGTGTATTGATCTGAAGTGAAAATTATTTTTAATTTTTCATCTCTTGCATTTAGAATTTTATCAAAAGCGATTCGTCCAGGTTGCGCTCCGGTCGACCTCATTTTATTTTGTGCCTCGTAAAATTCCGTAAATACGCTGTCTGTTCTACTTGCCTGCGAAGGATCCAATTTCAAAGGAGCCGTTATTTTGTCCATTGTAATTTTCACTCTTTCAGTAACTGTGCGATGCTGTACATCCTGGGCGTAAATAGTGGTTGTTGCCAACAAAAGGAGAGCAAACAACAAATTGATCTTTATTTTCATAAATTTCTTTTTGAAATTTTGAGGCTAAAGTTATCAAATTAAAAAGGATTGCCAAAAGACAACCCTTTTTGAAAATCACAATTTTTTCATTTTATTTTATCAACTATTCTGTTCACTCTGCCTTCTTTGAGGGCGTAGAGTAGCTTCCACTTCATTTTTAAATTTAGTGTATTGATCAGGAGTAAAAATAGCTTTCAATTTAGCATCCCTGTCGTCAGTCATTTTTTGAAACGCATCCCGGTCAGGTCTCTGTCCGGAAGCTCTCGCGTCCTGGAACATTTTAGTCTGTGAAGTATAATAATCTGTAAAGACAGAATCTGTGCTGCTCGCCTGGGAATCGCTCAGTCCCAAGGGAGTAGTAATTTTATCCATAGTTGCTTTTACTCTGTCGGGTATTGACATACGTTGCATTCCCTGAGCATAAACGCCGGTTGTTGCTATTAATATTAATGCAATCAACATATTGATTTTTCTTTTCATAACTGTTTAATTTTTGATTTTTATTGATTTTATTGTTAAATAATATTTTTTATGAATCTGATGGCTATCAGATTCATTTTCCACGTCCCATCCTGTTATTTCCCGGCCTTCCGCCTACCATTCTTAAAACCTGTCTGTTAATTGAAGAATCAAATTTCTGCAGTTGCCCGGTAGTGCAAATATTCCTGATATTATTAAAATACCTGAACATTTGCAGGTCGAGTGTTTTTTGTTTTTCAGCTATCGAATCCATATCTGCATTGAGTAATGAATCTGAAATATTTTTACTATACATTAAGGCATAAAAATCTTTTTTCGCATTCCTTAATTCATTGAATAACGGCCTTACCTTTTCCATTTGTCCTTTTCGTAAAGCCTGGTATTTATCCAATTGATCTTTGGAAAACCCTACCTCATTCTGAAGAGAATTATACATTTCGTTGGGTGCGTGATTCTTTTGTCTTTTGTCAACAGGCTTACTCAGTACAATGAAAAAAACCAGCATAGCTATATTGGTTATCAAAAGAAAAATGATAATAGTAACCAGTGCTTTCGTTTTTTTATTAGCGTCCATTATGGTTTTGTATTTACAAATTCATAAAATGCAGAACTTACCTGGCTATATTCATCTACTGAGGCGGTTTCATTGCTTTGACTCGCCGTATTTTTATTATTTTGTTCAGAAGAAAGAATAACAGTAGCATTGATCATAATGATCAGGCAAAGACCGGCAAATGCCACCAGGGGTTTTGCTACGAAAGAAGAAATCTCTTCCCAAATGCTTCTTTCTCTTTGCATACGGGCTTCCAGCCTGGTAAAGAAAAATGGATCAGGCGAAGCCTTCTCAATTCCATCAAGACTTTTGAGAACCTCCTCAATCTTTTTATTGAAATTTTTCTGCATGGCTTATTTTTAAATTATTTATCTATACCAACACATTCTTTTGACGTTTTATTTCAAAAAACCCTTCTCTTAATTCTTCTTTCTAATTCATTCATTTGAACGATAATTCATAATATTCTTTCAAGCTTATTTGAAGATTTCTTTTAGCTCTTTGAAGTAATGCATCCACGGCGGAATCGCTCAATTTCATTATGTCACCTATTTCACGATAGCTTAAATTTTCTATTTTATTAAGTACAAAAGCTGATTTCTGATTCAAAGGTAATTTCTCAATCGCTTTGAAAAGAACTGCCGCATTTTCTTTATTTTCCATACTTACACCCGGGTGAAAAAAATCAGGCGGATCAATCATAAGATCATCGTTTTTCCCATACAGACTTTGAATAAAAGCAAACCTTTTTTTCCTTTTTTTCTTCCTGATATGGTCCAAAGATTTAGAAACCGTAATCTTATATAACCAAGTTGAAAATTTTGATTCTTCTTTGAACGATGAAATGGATTCAAATACCTGGATAAAAACTTCCTGAGCCGTATCTTCCGCATCCTGAGCATTTTGCAAAAGCCCCATTGCAGTATTATATACCATACTCTGCCAGGTTTCTACAATAGTTTTAAAAGCTTCCCTGTCTTTTTTTTTAAGCAGGGCGATTAATTCCCTTTCATTCAAAGCAAAAATATTTATTAGCTAAAGTTGAGGGCCCCCAGGTCCTCTGCCACCACCAAATGGAGGGCCACCCGGTGGTCCTCCAAAATGGTGGAATTCGTGATCTCTATCATTATTCTGGGGCTTTCCTTTTCCAAAGGTCTTCAATTTGTAGGTAAATGTCAGCATAAAATATTGTTGCAATACCTGGTTTATCTGATCCTGCACATAAGATGAAGTAACAGTACGGGTAACACTCTTATTTTGATTCAACAGGTCAAATACAGACAATGTTAATTCTCCTTTCTGATCTTTTAAGAACTTTTGGCCAATTCCAACATTCCACAACCAATAATTTTGATTAAACCCATCCGACAAACCTTTGTAAGATTCATTGGATAAATCGTTTTGCAGGAAGGAACCTTTTTTAGTTAAAAGGTTGAAACTTATATCAATTGTCTGAGTAAAATAATCACTGTTCAGCGCAGGTTGAATTGTGTTTTTTATAGTGTTGATATTTGAGGCATAAGAAAGTGTGAAATCAATATATTGACTGATATTGCTCGATAAAACCGCTCCAAGATTATAAATATAAGTACTGGAAATATTGGTGAGGTTGTTGACCAACCCTGGTTGTTTTAAATAGCTAAACCCTGCATTCCAGTTCAGGTTCGATTTCAGGAATTTGATTGGCATACCGAAAGTAAAAAATGACCTTGCGTTGATATAACCATTCATATTTACAGGTTTTGAAAGCTGTGATCCCTTAAAAAGGATTACTGAATTGGTAAGTGCCGAATCTTTGGTAGCTGTATAAGTAGCATTGGTTACATAATCATTAATGTTTTGTAAGAAAATGTTGGCAAAAAAGCTTTGGCCTTTGGCAGTATTAGTATAAGCATAACGGGTGATAAGATTATTGGTGTATTGCTGTTGCAAATTAGGGTTCCCAGTTGTATAGGATAGCTGGTTTGAATTATTTATTACATTTTGCAATTGACTTACAGAAGGAGGACTTACCGAACCGCGATAAATTATTCTTAAGGTACTTCTTGAAGAAAGTTTAAATCTTGAAAAAGCATTTGCCAAAAAATTACTGTAAGTATTGTCAATTTGAGAAACCCCTGGAAACACCTGACTGCTTTTTAATACACTATATTGATAAGAGATCCCTGCTGCTATCATATTATTACGGTCCCCGTGGCGAAAAGTAACGCCGGTATTTTGTGTATTATAAGTGTTATTAAATTTGTTACTGAGGCTAGTGTCAAGTAAAGAGTATTTGGAAGAACCATTATCAAAATTGGAGGTTTCCTGGTCAGCCCTGCTTGTCTGAAAAGATGGACTATAATTAATCTGCATCTGCGTTTTGGGAGCTATAGTCTCTGTATATTCTAAACTAAACCTGTATTGGTTGCTATAACTTTTTTGATTAGAAAGCTGATTTACTGTATCCTGTTTTATTGCAGGATTATTGAAATAAGAGTTATAAGCATCTAAAAAATTTTGCCCGTTTTTGTTACTGTAAGTCTGATTAATTCCCAGCGAAAGGCTTCTGCCTTTTTTGTGAAACGCATGGCGAATTAAAAATTCGTTGCTTAAACTATTCCCTTTTGTATTAGAGTTTAGATCATTATCCGTTTTGCTTAATGAATCTTGTTTTTCCGGGTCAAGGAAATTGATACCGTTGACATAGCTGATAGAATTATTGTTCTGGAATTTGAGGTTGGAAGTTGCAATAATGGTGTTGCTGGAGTCAATTCTGTAAGTAAGCCGAAAGTTTACCCTGCTATTATAATTCTTTGAATCAGAAATTGTGTTTTCATCATAATATTGGGAAGAATCCGCAGTAATAAAATTTTGTTGACTGGTGATTTGATTATTCGTGGTATTGCTTGTATTGTAAAAATAACTCCCTGTTACATCCACTTTCTTTCCCCAGGCATCACTATAATTTACTCCAAAGGCATCAGTTTTAGCGATCCCACTTTGAGGGCCTACCAAAAATCCGGAAGTATTACCCCTAAAATTACCTCCTCCACGCATTCCGCCTCCGCCACGATTGCCACTGCTGGTAACACCCAGCAGGTCCTGCGAACCAAAATTTTGCTGATTTACATTATTCACCAAACCTATAAATGAAATTCTTCTCGCATTGTTGAAAAAACTGACATTTCCTCCTCCATTATACCTTCCATCAGTTCCGTAACCCCCATAGACGCGTCCAAAATTACCGTTACGCATATCTTTTTTTGTAACTATATTAATTGATTTGGTTGTATTACCGTCATCAAATCCGGTGAGCGCAGCCTGATCGCTCAATCTATCAAATACCTGTATTTTGTCAACTATTTCCGCAGGCAAATTCCGTAAGGTTGCTGTAGCATCGTCTCCAAAAAATTCCCTGCCGTCGACTGTTACTTTTTGAACGGTTTCCCCCTGGGCAGTTACCGCGCCTGTCGCTTTATCTATGGTTATTCCCGGCATTTTTCTTATCAGGTCTTCACTGGTAGCATCGGGATTTGTTTTATATTGACTCGCAGCATAGTCGAGTGTATCGCCGTTTTGTTTTACTGACGGAGAATTATTAATTACAACTGTAGAAAGAGTTTCAGCAGTTTTAGCCATATTGATCTTTCCTGCATCTATATTTTGTCCTGTTACTAAAATTGTTTTTTTATAAATACTATACCCGATACTTGTAATCGTTAAAGTATAATTTCCATTAGGCACATTTTTAAAAATGAAGTATCCATTAGAATTACTAACCGTCAACATGGGGTTGAGATCAGACGCTCCTTTTGAAAATTTCACAGTAGCATTTGAAAGAGGTGAACTACTTGCTTCATCTTCTACAATACCAGAAATGGATTGGGCACTACTATTTAATGATATAAATGCTGAAAAAAGTAAAAAAGATAGAAATTTATACATAAGTAAGTTTAATTAAAGCATTTGACGTTAATAAATAATTAATCCTGCGAAATATGATTTATTTTTTAATGATAATAAGGACTTTTTTATTTCATTAACTCAACTAAAAATCATTTCAATTATATTGCACTCCCAAAAACAAAATATTATTTATGGAGTATAAAAAAATTGTTTCTGTTACCGGAATGCCCGGGTTATATGAATTATTATCCTCAAAACCGGATGGCGCAGTAGTGCGCTCTTTGGAAGATAACACTTCTAAATTTATAAGTACTCGCCAGCATAATTTTTCGCAACTCGAAAGTATAGAAGTCTATACTACCAAGGATAATACTACACTTGCAGAGTTGTTTGAAGCAATGAAAAAAAGCAAAGAAAAAATTCCGGATATCAATGTTGATAGCAAGGCCCTGAAAACTTATTTTGAAAAAGCATATCCTGATATGGATTTTGAAAGAGTGTATGCAAGCGATATGAAAAAAATGGTGAAATGGTATCGTATCCTTGAAAAAAATAAAATTGAAATAAAAGTAAAAACCGAAGAAGAAAAAGAAATTGAAGATTTAAAAAACAGCAAGCCGGGACATATAGAAAATGCTCATGTAAAGGATATGAAGCCGCAACAGTTGAACCCAAAAAAAATTGAAAGCAGGGGAGTGAAATAATAAATTAATCTATAAAAAATAAGAAAGTAGAAAACCTCCTTATTTATTTGTTTACTGCTGAACTTTTGGAAAGTTTTTTTAAGTCTTCGCAATTAAATAAATTTTTACCCAACTTTTCATAAGTTTTAAGATGTAATAAAAAAGTAGAAACCCTGGTTAATTGTTTGTTTACTGTTGATGAACTTTTGGAAAGTTTTTTGCGACTTCTGAATTAAATAAATTATCAACCAACTTTCCAAAAGTTTTAAGATGATATATGTAAATAGAAAAACTCTTTAATTATTTATTTACTGTAAAAAACTACAAACTATAACCTTCGAACTTTCCCTGAAACCTAAAACCTGATACCTGTACACCATGANNGCCGATATANAAAAATTACAAAGAAAATATCTTCCTGAAAATCTGATCATTACTGATTGGGCATCTATTGAGCCTTATTTCAAAGAACTTTTGGAAAGAAAAATTAATTCAAAAGAAGAATTGGAAAAATGGCTTACGGATATGAGTGAACTGGAAGCCATGATCAATGAAGATTCCTGCTGGCGGCAGATAAAAATGACCTGCGATACTACTGATAAAAAGCTGGAAGAATCTTTCAATTATTTCTACATGGAAATCCAGCCAAGAATACAGCCTTATGCATTTGCTATAAATAAAAAATTGATTAATTGTCCGTTTACTGATGACCTGGACAAAGAAAAATATTTTACTTTTTTGCGTTCTATCAGGAAACAAATTGAACTTTTCAGGGAAGAAAATATTCCGATCCAATCTGAACTTTCTGTATTGCAACAACATTATGGAATGATAACCGGAAAGATGACTATAGAGGTTAACGGTAAAGAATATACGCTACAACAAGCTTCCAAATTTTTTGAAAGTCACGACAGACAGCTGCGAGAAGAAGTATATCGCAAAATCAATGAAAGAAGATTGCAGGACAAAGATGCTTTGAACAAACTTTTTTCTCAATTAATTGAAAAAAGAAACCAAGAAGCTCTCAACGCAGGTTTTGAAAATTATCGTGATTTTAAATTTAAAGAGCTGGGCCGATTTGATTATACCAAAGAAGATACTTTCAAATTTCATGAATCCGTAAGGGAGCAAGTGTTGCCTTTGGTAAAAAAAATATATCAGCACAAAAAAGAAAAATTACAACTTGATACCTTTCGTCCGTGGGATATAGAAGCCGAGCCTGAAGGAACCAAACCTCTGATGCCTTTTGAAACGGGAGAAGAATTATTAAATAAAACAATTGAAGTCTTTACAAAGCTTCGTCCTTTTTTTGGTGATTGCCTGCGTCAGATGAATTCCATGAAACGCCTTGATCTTGAAAGCAGAAATGGTAAGGCTCCCGGAGGATATAATATGCCGCTAGCAGAAAGTGGCGCTCCTTTTATTTTTATGAATGCAGCCAAATCCATGCACGACGTTACCACTATGGTACATGAAGGTGGCCATGCTATTCAATCGTTTCTTACTCACACACTAGAGTTGAATTCATTCAAAGATTACCCGATGGAAATTGCCGAAGTGGCCAGCATGGCCATGGAACTTTTCAGCATGGATCATTGGGATGTTTTTTTTGAAAATAAAGAAGATCTGAAAAGAGCAAAGGAACACCAGTTGGAAAGAGTGATTACTCTTTTTCCATGGATTGCAGTGATTGATAAATTCCAGCATTGGATTTACGAAAACCCTAATCATTCAATAGAAGAAAGAACGGTAACCTGGATGAAAATCGTTGAAGAATTTTCTGATGGTGTGATTGATTATTCAGGTCTTGAAAAATATTTGAAAAATGGATGGCAAAAGCAACTGCATTTATTTGAAGTTCCTTTTTATTATATAGAATATGGGATCGCGCAATTAGGCGCTATCGGCTTGTGGATGCAATACAAAAAAAATCCGGAACAGGCATTGGATAATTATATAAAAGCCCTGAGCCTGGGCTCAACCAAAACCTTACCTGAACTGTATAAAGCAGCGGGCTTGAAATTTGATTTTTCTTCTGAAAATATTCAAACGCTGATGAAATTTGTGAAAGAAGAGTTGGAGAAATTGTGATCATGGAAACACGATTGTCAATTAAAATTCGCATCAATCAGATGTGCATTTTTTGAAACGGCAGATTTATAAATTATAATATAAAAACAGAAATCTTTGTTTTTTGTTCTTCTACTGCAAAATTTTTTCCCAATAAAGTTTTAGTTTTATTCTTTCAATTTTTTTTGATGAATACAATTAAATCCGGAGCTAACAAAAATGTAATCTTCATCGTAATTGTGGCCTCTCTTGGTTACTTCGTAGATATATACGACCTCGTTATTTTTTCAATTGTAAGAATCCAAAGCTTCCACGATATAGGAATACCCGTGGCTGCAATGCGCACCAAAGGAGAATATGTATTGAATATGCAAATGGGCGGCCTGTTGCTGGGTGGAATTATCTGGGGAATCATCGGAGACAAATTCGGACGTATCAAAGTACTTTTTGGTTCTATTCTTTTGTATTCATTTGCCAATATGGCCAATGCTTATGTGGGTACTATTAATGGTTACGCCATTATCCGCTTTATCGCAGGTATAGGCCTGGCNGGAGAATTAGGGGCAGGTATTACTTTAGTGAGTGAAAGTATGAACANAAACAAACGTGGTTATGGTACAATGATGGTAGCNGTGGTAGGTGTACTGGGAGCGCTTGTTGCCTTTTGGGTGGCTNAGAATTTTGACTGGCGCAATGCTTACATTGTTGGCGGATGTATCGGAATAGTTTTGTTGGCATTGAGATTAGGCACCTTTGAATCAGGGTTGTTTAAAAACACTGAGGGCAAAAATATTGTAAAAGGAAAATTCAGTATGCTCTTTGCCAGCAAGGAAAGATTTCTGCGTTATTTGTATTGCTTGCTCATCGGGCTTCCGATATGGTTTGTGGTGGGTATTTTTGTTACACAGGCGCCCGAATTCGGTAAAGCTTTAGGCGCTGCGGATACGTTGAGTGCGGGGAAAGGTATTCTATATACCTATATTGGAATATCTCTCGGAGACTTGCTGGCAGGTCTTTTGGCACAGATAACCCACTCAAGAAAACTTACTGTTTTTATTTTCCAGGTAGGTATCATTATTAGTTCAATATGGTATCTTTCATCTACCGGTATTAGTGCAGGGCAATTCCATTTGCTTGCATTTTTTATGGGGCTATCTGTGGGTTACTGGGCTACTTTTGTTACTATTGCTTCCGAACAATTTGGCACTAATTTGCGCGCTACTGTTACTANNACCGCACCTAATTTTGTTNGNGGAGCCTTGATACCAAGTACTTTTCTCTTTGAGTTTTTTGTGCGTCGNTATAATATTATTACTGCAGGATATATTATGATCTTCGTGCTTTCGGCCATTGCCGTGTTTGCGCTTACCCAACTTAAGGAAAGCTTTAATAAAGATTTGAATTATCTTGAAAAATAAAGTCAGGGAGATCAAAATCTTTAGTTTTTAAAAACAATTTTTCGCATTATTTCTTCCCTAAAAAATACCTTATAAATCATTTCCTGATTTTGCATTAATTTCACAGCCTAATTTTCATTATAAAACTGAATTTGTATTATGGCTACAGCGATTAGAATGCCTTTGATGAGCGACACCATGACGGAAGGGAAAATCATTCAATGGAATAAAAAAGTGGGAGATAAAGTAAAAAGCGATGATTCGCTGGCTGAAGTAGAAACCGACAAAGCCACTATGGATGTGGTAGGCTACGAAGAAGGCACGCTTTTATATATTGGAGTAGAAGCAGGAAAGGCTGCAAAAATCAATGATATTATTGCTATTGTGGGTAAAGAAGGTGAAAATTTTCAATCTATTCTTGACGAAGAAAAAAATAAAGACGCTAAAGGAAAAAATACAAAAGCCGCAACTGTCAAAAACGAAAATGAAGAAAAAGCGATTGCTGAAAAACAGGAAAAACAAACTGATAATAAACCTGCATATGTTGAATTGCCCAAAGATGCCAAGGTAATTCGCATGCCTTTGATGAGCGATACCATGACGGAAGGGAAAATCATTCAATGGAATAAAAAAGTAGGAGATACCGTAAAATCTGATGATTCACTCGCAGAAGTGGAAACCGATAAAGCAACCATGGATGTGGTAGGCTACGAAGAAGGAACGCTTTTGTATATTGGGGTAGAAGCCGGGAAAGCTGCAAAGGTGAATGATATTATTGCCATAGTCGGAAAGAAAGGAACTGATGTAAGCGCTTTTGTTGAAGCTGAAAAAAATGCACCAAAATCTGAAAACAAAACACAGGAAAAACCGGAAGAGAAAAAAGAAGATCAAAAGCCATCTCAACAATCTTCTGCTTCAACGAATGAAAGTACTTCACAATCTTCAGTAGAAGGTGGCAGAGTAAAAGCTTCTCCTCTTGCAAAAAAATTAGCTGCAGATAAAGGAATTGATATTTCGCATGTTCAGGGAAGCGGCGATGGCGGAAGAATTATAAAAAAAGACATTGATTCTTATGTTCCGGCTGCGCCAAAAACAGAAGATAAAAAAATTGCACAAGCTAAGCCAGTACAGGCCTTTACCCAGATAGGCCAGGAGAGTTATGAAGATATTCCTAATTCCCAGATGCGCAAAACCATTGCGCGCAGGTTAGGAGAAAGCAAATTTCAGGCGCCTCATTTCTACCTGACGATGGAAATAAATATGGATAATGCCATCGTATCACGTAAAGCCATCAACGAAGTAAGCCCGGTGAAAGTTTCTTTTAATGATTTAGTAATAAAAGCCTGTGCAATGGCGCTAAGACAGCATCCTGCGGTAAACAGCAGCTGGAGGGGTGATTTTATACGGCAGAATAAACATATTCATATTGGCTCTGCAGTTGCCGTTCCGGACGGGTTAATTGTACCTGTTATCCGGTTTGCTGATCAAAAGTCGCTTTCACAAATCGCAGCTGATGCTTCTCAGTTGTATGAGAAAGTAAGAAATAAAAAAATTCAACCGGAAGAATTTACTGGAAATACATTTACTATTTCTAATCTCGGAATGATGGATATTGATGAATTTACAGCAATAATCAATCCGCCTGACAGTGCAATCCTTGCAGTAGGAGCTATAAAAGAAAAAGTGGTTAAAAAAGGAGAAGGATTTGGCGTGACCAATGTAATGAAAGTAACCATGAGTTGCGATCACAGGAGCATTGATGGCGCAGTAGGAGCTGCTTTCCTTCAAACCGTAAAAAAATTCCTAGAAAATCCTGTTATCATGCTTGTATGATTGTATGGTATTTTAAAATGATTGGATCCTTTTACAGGAGGGCAAAAATCCTGCAAATAATTTATTGCTATGAGGCTTTTACTGGTTTCCCTTTCACTATTTATTTCTATTTCAAGCTTTGCACAAAAAATTTTAGGTTCGGTAATGGCCGATGAAAATGGCGTTACAAATAATCAAAAAAAAGCAAAATTCCTGATTGTTGAAAAACAAATAAATGATTCTGCATTTGAAAGACTTGATTATAATTTTACAGGCCCAATGATAGCAAGGTCTACTTTTCGGGATAAAAATTTGAAGATATTAAATGGAGATTATGCCGATTATCACCCCAATGGTTATCTTGTTTCCACTGGTAATTATATAAATAATAAGAAGGAGGGGCTTTGGTACGCTTACAATGATACTGCGAAAGCAATCACAAAATATACATTCCATCTTGATTCCCTTCTTTCTACGATTGATCTGGATTCCCTGGCAAAAGAAAATAAAAAAATTAAAGAAGATACTACAGGCGAAGTAGAGGCAGTCTATAAAGGGAGTAATGGTAAACTACGTGCTATTATTACTTCTAATTTTAAAGTGCCCGACAGAACTACTTCTATTAATAAAGGGGGCACTGTCAATATAAGATTTATAATAGATACTACCGGTAAACCAACAAATATCGAGGTTTTACATTCTGTAGAATTTGCCTTTGATGAAGAAGCGATGCGGGTGATCTCCTATATGAATAAATGGATCCCGGCTTCTGATAAAGGTAAAAAAGTAAATGCCTATCGCATTCAACCAATTACCATTTCATTTTGATTCATAAAAAAACAATGGGCTTCTTCATTTATTCTTAATGAAGTAACCGACATAATATTGATCATAAATAAATTGTTAGTAATATTTTCCCGATAAAAATTTATATTTATATCCCTTTTCATAGTAAACTATTTACATGGCATCTTCAAAACCTTTTGTTTCCCCATCATTTACCTATGAAACATTAGAAGAAACGCTCGACATAAAGCCCAAAGGCACTGAATTATTTATTGGCATCCCCCGCGAAACATCTTACAACGAAAACCGCATAGCACTTACTCCTGAAGCTGTAAGTGTATTAATCGCCAACGGACATAAAGTAATAATGGAAACCAAAGCGGGTGAAGGCTCCAGCTATTCGGATAAAGATTATAGTGAAGCGGGTGCAAAAATTGCCCACAGTAAAAAAGAAGTTTATGAATGTGAAGCCATTGTAAAAAGTGCGCCTGTTTGTGAAGAGGAAATAGAGTTTATTAAACCCAATCAGTTCATTATTTCGCCCATTCATGTTACCGCCATGAAAAGAGAAATATTAGAGAAAATGATGGAGAAAAAAATTACTGCGCTTAGTTTTGAAAACTTAAAAGATGATAGCGGACATAATCCTATTGTAAGAAGCATGAGCGAAATTGCTGGAAGCGCTGTAATGCTAATCGCAGGTCAATATTTAAGCAACGCCAATAATGGCAAAGGAATATTGGTTGGTGGAATATCTGGTATTCCTCCTACAAAAGTGATTATCATTGGTGCAGGAATTGTAGGGGAACAAACCGCACGGGCTGCGCTTGCCCTCGGAGCCAGTGTAAAAATATTTGATAACAGTATATACAGGTTAAAGCGTTTGCAAAACAATATCGGTATGCGATTATTTACTTCCGTTATTGAACCCAAAATTTTATCAAAACAATTAAAAACCTGCGATGTGGCGGTGGGAGCCTTAGCTGCATCGGGTGGCAGAACTCCACTTGTAGTAACGGAAGAAATGGTAAGTATCATGCGGCCGGGAAGTGTAATTGTAGATGTGAGCATAGATCATGGCGGCTGTTTTGAAACATCTCATATCACCACACTTGCCAATCCGATATTTAGAAAATACGATGTAATTCATTATTGCGTACCTAATATTCCAAGCGGTTTTGCACGTACCGCTTCACAGGCTATCAGTAATGTGCTGATGCCATTAATGCTTGAAATGGCCGATGATGGTGGCTTTGAGAACCTGGTTTGGTATAAATTAAATATACGCAGCGGCATTTACTTATTCAAAGGTGCGCTCACCAATTTTCACCTTAGTCAACGATTCGATTTAAAATTTACAGACTTAAATTTATTGATAGCCAGCAGAAGATAATTTCAGTTTTATTGATCTTTAATTTTACCCAAAGTTTTCTATCAATAATATCCATTCTTTTTTTAAAAAATATTCATTCGATACAAAAAAATATTCCTGACTGGAATGTACAGGATTGTTTTTATTAAATTGATATTCATCAATCTTATTAAATTATTCTTTTAGGAAATTGGCTGGTTAATCCATTATCCTTATAGTCATAGGAAAGATTCCCTGCTATTTGTTGTTTTGGTAATTGCGAATTTTATATTGCTGATTAGTTAAACAAAATTGTGTATCCTAAAATAAATAAATATTATTTCTTCATTTTTATAAAAAATAAAATGGTAAGTTTCATAACTTGCCCATTATTTTTATTCATTTTTAAATACAAATCATTTTGAATATTCTTATCCTTGGATCGGGTGGCAGAGAGCACGCTTTCAGCTGGAAAATAAGTCAAAGTAAATTATGTACTCATTTATTCATTTCCCCGGGGAATGCTGGTACTGCTAATTTTGGTGAAAATATCAATATTGATATCGCTGATTTTGAAGCAGTAAAAAAAGTATGTATTTCAAAAAAGATTGAGATGGTGATCGTAGGCCCGGAAGAACATTTGGTAAAAGGGATTTATGATTTTTTTAAAAATGATACCTCGTTAAAAAAAATTATTATTACCGGCCCATCAGTTTCAGGCGCGCGATTAGAAGGAAGCAAAGCTTTTGCAAAAAGTTTTATGAAAAAATATGGAATTCCAACTGCTCAGTATAAAGAATTTGATTTGTCAAATTTCGCTGAAGGAATTGATTATATTCAAAATCACCCGATGCCGGTAGTCTTAAAAGCAGATGGTTTAGCAGCGGGAAAAGGAGTCATTATTTGTAATAACCGCGTAGAAGCCCTGAGTGAATTTGAGTTGATGATACAGCAATCAAAATTTGGCGACGCCGGAAAAAAAGTAGTGATAGAAGAATTTTTAGATGGAATAGAATTGAGCGTTTTTGTACTTAGTGATGGCAAAAATTATGTTCTGTTGCCGGAGGCCAAAGATTATAAAAAAATCGGCGAGGGCGATAAAGGATTGAACACAGGTGGCATGGGTGCCATAAGCCCGGTGCCTTTTTCGACAGTGCATTTTATGAAAAAAATTACGAAACAAATAATTGAGCCGACCATACGGGGTTTACAGGAATCTAAAATTGAATACAAAGGATTTATATTTTTTGGTTTGATTAAAGTGAACGACGAACCCATGGTAATTGAATATAATTGCCGCATGGGTGATCCGGAAACTGAAGTAGTTCTTCTACGTCTGAAAAATGATTTGGTAGAATTATTTGTTGCTATGGATGAACAAAAATTAGATCAACAGGAAATAATTATTGATGTAAAAAATGCTGCGACTATAGTGGCGGTTAGTGGTGGCTATCCCGAAGAATATGAAAAAGGGTTACCTATTGATTTTGGCTATCTTGAAAACCCTGAAGCGATCAAACATATTGATGAAGACGGCGGAGTTATGGTTTTTCATTCAGGTACAAAACAATTGAAAGATGAAGTGGTAACTAATGGCGGCAGGGTACTGGCCGTTTCTGCTCTTGCCGATACATTGGGCGATGCGATCGAACTGTCAAAAGCAATTTTAGAAGAAATTTATTTTGATGGAATTTATTATCGGGGAGATATTGGATATGAGTTTGTAGACTGACCTGGGACCAAAAAGCCTCTTCCAGTAATCAAACTTTTTTTAATGAATCCTATTTTTTAAACTCAATAAAATTCAAATTCTAATATTAATTTTTATTGTAAATTCCTTGTTTTACATTTCCTGTTTCTCATTTATTTTCGCCGCTTCCCATCCGATCATCGCTGCTTTACGTGTACTTCCCCAATGGTAACCACCAAATATTCCTGTAGATTGAATTACGCGGTGACAAGGAATTAAAAATGAAACAGGATTGTCGCCAATAGCAGTTCCTACGGCCCTTGAGGCTTTGGGTTTCTCAATATGCGTGGCTATATTTCCATAAGTAGTTAACCTTCCCATTGGAATTTTGAGGAGGGTTTCCCACACTTTTATCTGGAAATCAGTGCCCTTTAAATGCAGTTTTATTTGATGGAGTTTTGTCCAGTCATGAGTGAAAATAAATAATGCATTTTGCTGAATTAAATCGGTCATTTGTTTGTAGCGGGCATTAGGGTATTTATTAGTCAAAGCAAGGAATGCTTTTTCTTCTTCGTCGGCAAAAGCAATGTGGCAAACACCTTTGGTGGTGGAAGCGACAATAATATTTCCAAAAGGGCTTTCAGCAAAGCTGTAATTAATAGAAAGACTTTCACCTCCGTTTTTATATTCTCCAGGTGTCATTCCTTCAATATTTATAAAAAGGTCGTGTAATCTGCTCGCCCCTGAAAAGCCTGTTTCAATCGCTGTTTCAAAAAGAGAAGATTGGTTTTCTTTAAGCAATATTTTCGCATGTTCCACACTGATATATTGCAGAAATTTTTTTGGGCTTGTACCTGCCCATTCAGTAAATAACCGCTGAAAATGATAAGAACTCAAATGAACTTTTTCAGCAACTTCGTCTAATGTTGGTTGCGATTTAAAATTCTTCTGTATATAATCTATTGCCTCTGAAATGCGATTAAAATTGATTTTCTCTTGCGTTTTCATTTCCGTTTCATTTAATTGATGATGTAAAAATAGAAATGAAATCTTCACTCACCTACCCGAAACTTGCTAAGTTTTTGAATAAAGGATCCTATTAATAATTGCCAATATAAAAATTCTGAAGCATGAATTAGGCATATTAATTTGTTTACCGGAATCATTGCTCTAATGCTAATTCAGGCTGACTNTTTCGTTTTTAAATNTATCCTTATCTTTTTNTATTTTCTCCCGAAACATTTGNTTTAAATTTTCATTGGCACCTTTCAAAATAATGATAAGGGATCCTTCTTCNCTTGCGTATTTATTNGTAATAGAATCGCTTAATACCGCTGAAGAAAAATCTTTTAAAAANGGATGTTGCATTTCCTGTTTGTCGTCTGTTATTAAAATTATATTGTCNATGTNTAAACTATCCGGAANCCAATATAAAAAACTTGCGTTNTCACTATACGCTGTAGGNAGGTCATATTTTTTGCCATAATAATTGAGNGCTCCCGCTTCNCCATAATTATCGCAAAAAATGAATGTTTGTTTTTTTTCATCACTACTCAATGTAGAATAGGCTTTTGCTGCTTTTNCAGTCATCTCTTTCCAACCCAGCATATCTGCAAAGTCTTGTGGCAACGGATGGTTTTTGAGATCTTCCCATTTTAAAAATCCTGTTTTTTCTATGTGTTTTGCCTCATAATAAGCCGCTAATTTTTCGGGTTTCCAAACAGGTAAGTATAAGGGAATCAAATAAATTCCCACGGCAAAAGGAATCAGAATAAATACATATTTCCAAACTCTGGAATGTTGAGTGGCAAAGCGTTCGAGGTGTATAGCGCCAAAGGCGAATAAAACAGGATAAACACCCAATGAGTAATAGTCTTTACCCTGGAAATAAAGTAATAATAATATCACCAATAAATAAGCCCATGCAAAAATCCTGTACTTCCCCTTTTCTTTAAAAATAGCAAAATATAACCCTGCTATCCAGATAAAAACACAAGGTAAATTCATCAGCAATTGATCTATTAAAAAACTGGCAGGTTGTATATATTGTAATTGAAACTGGTGTAGTTCCTGCATGTGAACGATCACCGGAAATTGATGAATGTATTCCCATAAAAGTGTTGGAAGAAAAATTAAAAATGCAATTAATGCAGAAAAATATAAATGCTTATTAAGAAATATCTTTCTGTTCCGTGTAATCAATAAGCCTATCAAAATACCGATTACAAAAAATGCAACTGAATATTTACTGATCATTCCCAAACCCGTGCTAAAGCCCAAAACATACAGCCAGGAGTTTTTTTGAGTCTGGATAAAACGAATGATACTATATGCGATCATCGTCCAAAAAAATATTTCCAAAAAATTAGGCTGGAATAAAAAATGAACTCTTAAATAAGCTCCAAAAATAAAAGATAAAAAGCAAAGAAATAGCGCGAAAGCCTTGCCTCCAAAAGATAGAATTATTTTTCCTGCAAGTAAATAAGTAAATGCCCCAAAAAGCGAAGGCCAGAATTTTAGCCAAAACATACTTGCGCCGAAAAGATTGGTAATCCAGGCAAACACAGAAAGCAGGGGAGGAATTTCCATATACCCCCATGCCAAATGGTGAGCTTCTGCCAAATACAAAAATTCATCCCTTTGCGGCTCATAATAGCTATTTTGTAAAATGAAAGGAAGAATAAATTTTAAAAACGCGAGCAGATATAAAACTCTGTATTCTTTTTTCATTTGGATATTTTTAAAAAGAGATGTTGCTTTTTCCTTAATAGCTTTATTTGAGGACTCAGTCACCAATTATTTTGCAGAAGTAAAAATAATAAAATGAAACTTTTCTACTCAAACTGATATTTTATTTTCTTTCAACACATTTTGAATTCTTTCATTCAGCGTTTCAAAATCAGTGTATCCACGGGCTACCATATAAAATTTTGTTTCATTCAGTTGAACAAATACAGCAGGGAAAGCAGTAACTTTCAGTTGCCTGCAAAAATCAAATTCACTGTAGGCCTGTTTTTTATATTCTTCATCATAGAGCTTTTCATAAAATGCTTCCTCAGGAATATTATATTTTTCAAGCAGTAATTTGTATGATTCATCATCTGTGAGATCGCGCCCTTCAAAATGGAGCGCATATTGCATGTCTGAGGCAAAACTCACTTGCTGATCAGGATAATAATCTTTAAAAATGCACAAAGCTACTGCGGGCTTTTCTGAATTGGGAAACCAATCGCTCATCTCCGGATATTTGATATGCCACAGGTAATCTTCGCCAAATTTTACGTGGGTAAGTTCCTCTACTCTTTTGTATTCACTTTCAATATATTTTGCTGTAGCTCCAATAGCTACTGGTTCTTCGGGTAATATCATTCCTCCAGAAAGCACTTCTATACCCAACTTGTTTTTGTACTCAGAACTTATTTTTTTTATTACTTCACTGAAACCGTAGCACCAGCCGCAATAAGCATCGTAACAATAGATTAATGTTGTCATTGCAAAAACTCCCTTTTTCCCATTTTAAGATTTTATGCAAAAATTCTTTATTCTCATTTAAAAAATATATCAGGAAACTTCTTTTCCGGATAACTTTCATTCACTTTAAAAAATCTCTTTTAATAAGAAAAAGTTTTTTTCATTTTAAACTTTAGAAATAATCAGGTTAAAATAAATTTTTGCTAAACGAAGTTAAAGTTGTTTCATTGAAGGAATTACAAAGTGTTGAAATAAATTGTTACCCAATTATTTAAGTTAAAAAAAATAATACTATTGTAAATTAACGCAGGAGATCAACCAAAGCCATATTCAGTAAACAAACGCCGCCTGACTGCGTCTTTCGGGCACGAAATATCATTGATTCTCATTTATTGATTTTTGACAAAAGAATATCGTATTTATTCTTAAATATTTTTTCCGTTTCTGTTTTTAATTATACTTTTACCTCGTTCTAAAAAAGTATCAAAAATTTATTTTGTTTTGGCTATAAAATTCTGTTTCAAAAATGGTTGATGTAATTCTCGGGCTCCAATGGGGCGATGAAGGCAAAGGTAAAATTGTTGATTATTTTGCTCCCGGTTATGAAATGATTGCCCGGTTCCAGGGTGGCCCCAATGCCGGGCACACGCTGTATGTAGAAGGCAAGAAAATAGTTCTGCACCAGATTCCATCCGGTATTTTTAGGGAAAATAAAATTAATTTAATAGGAAGCGGAGTAGTGCTCGATGCAGTGATACTCAAAAAAGAATGTGAATCTGTCGCTTCTTTCGGTATTGATTTTAAAAAATCACTGTATATAAGCGAAAGAACTCATTTAATTCTACCATCTCATCGTGCAATTGACCGTGCCAGCGAATCCGCAAAAGGAAGAGAAAAAATTGGTTCCACCTTGAAAGGAATCAGCCCGGCGTATATGGATAAAACCGGAAGAAATGGTTTACGAGTGGGCGATATTCTGGACAATGATTTTATTTCAAAATATCATAAACTTCGAAATAAACATCAACAGATTTTAGATAATTTTTCATTTGTGGAAGATATATCTGAGGCAGAAAATGATTTTTTTGAAGCAATTGAATTTTTAAAAACATTAAAAATAATTAATGGCGAATATTTTATAAATGATGCCATCAGCAAAGGGAAAAAAATCCTTGCAGAAGGCGCGCAGGGAAGTATGCTTGACGTGGATTTTGGCACATTTCCTTTTGTTACCTCTTCTAATACAATCACAGCAGGGGTTTGCAGCGGTCTCGGTATTTCTCCGCAAAAAATAAAAGAAGTAATAGGCATCACCAAAGCCTATTGTACGAGGGTAGGCAGTGGCCCTTTCCCAACAGAATTGAACGATAGCATGGGAGAATTGATCAGGAAAAATGGAAATGAATTTGGCAGTACTACAGGGCGGCCACGCAGATGTGGATGGATTGATCTGGTAGCTTTACATTTTGCCTGCATGATCAATGGAGTTACTCAATTAGTAATGACAAAAGCAGATGTGCTTGATGAAATAGATATTCTTAAAGTATGTAATAAATATAAGATCAACGGAAAAGAAACTGAAGAGGTTCCTTTTCAAATGGATGGAAAAAACATTGAGCCTGAATATAAAGAATTTAAGGGATGGGAAAAAGATATTACAAAAATTAAAAATTATAAGGATATTCCCGTTGAAATGAGCGATTATATTGATTATATAAATTCAACCCTCGGAATACCTATAAAATATATTTCAAATGGGACCGCTACTGACCAAATTATTATGGCTTCATAATTGCAGATAAATAAAACATAGATTTTTTTTAAAAAAGTATTGATTATTTTTGGATAATTAAAAATGAAATTGAAATTTTACAAAAAAATCCTTAGAAAATATGAAAGCAAAATCTGAAAAGGAAAAAAATCTTCCTTTAAAAAACACTGCAAAAGGATCTTCAAAAGTTTCATCAAAAAAACATGAAGAAGAATTAGATGAAGATGATTTTGATGAGGATGATGATGGAGCTCCTAAAAAAAAGGGTAAAACGACTTCAGCAAAAAAGAGAAAAAATGAGGAAGATGACGACGAAGATGTAGAAATAGAAGATGATTGGGAAAAAACTGAAGAAGATGATTACGATCCGGATTTCGAAGAATTTGATATTCCCAAATCGAAAGGAAAAAAGCCTGCGAAAAAAGGTAAAAGCGACGATGATCTTGAAATAGATGATGATTTTAAAAGCATGGGCTTATTTGATGAAGGTGGCGATTCGTTTGACGATGAAGACGATGATTTTTAAGAAAATTCCCAAGTTCCTTATCCATTATTTTGAGAAGGAAATTTACTTCATATACCATATCTGATTATTATCAGTTTAAAAGACAATTGCTAAATTTCGGACAAAGGTTTAGCAATTTTTGTATTCTTGATAATCAGGGTTATGATTTTGATAAATCTTATGAATGCATAGCAGGATTTGGCATTTCCCAATCCATCACTGCGGAGATAGAAAATAATCTGGATTCTATTAACACCTTTATACAAGAAAATAAAGATTGGATTTTTGGCTTTGCTTCTTATGATCTTAAAAACAAAATAGAAGAGCTTTCCTCGCAGAACAAAGATGGAATTGGGTTTCCTGATTTTCAATTTTTTATTCCGGAAATACTTTTTATTTTATCAAAAGAAACAGTAGATATTGGAATACATTCAAATAGCAATTCAAAAAAAGTTTTTGAAGAAGTAATCTCAATAATTCCTGAAGAATTTCATTTACCCAAACCTGAACTTTCCAGCATGTTTTCCCGGGAAGAGTACCTGGAAGTTATCAAAAAATTACAACAGCATATTCTGAAAGGCGATTGTTACGAAATATGCTTTTGCCAGGAATTTTTTGCCCAAAATACAAAGATTGACCCGGTAAGTATTTTTAAAAAGCTAAGCGANCTTTCCCCAAATCCCTTTTCAGCATTTTACAAATCAGGCGAAAAATACCTTATGTGCGCAAGCCCCGAAAGATTTTTAAAAAAAACTAAAAATATCATTATCTCTCAACCTATAAAAGGAACCTCTAAAAGGACCGGAGATACTTTTAAAGATGATGAAGAGAAAAATCTTTTGCAAAAAAATGAAAAAGAACGCGCCGAAAATATTATGATTGTGGACCTGGTACGTAATGATCTGAGTAAAATATGTGAAGAAGGTTCTGTGTATGTAAAAGAATTTTTAAAAATTTATTCTTTCCCCCAGGTACATCAAATGATTTCTACAATTAAAGGGACGCTCCGTGAAAATGTTTCTTTTGCAGAAATTTTATCTGCCACCTTTCCTATGGGATCTATGACGGGTGCTCCCAAAAAAAGGGCAATGGAATTAATAGAAGAATATGAAAAAACAAAAAGAGGATTATTTTCAGGGACAGTAGGATATATCAATCCTGATGGTGATTTTGATTTTAATGTGGTAATAAGAAGTATTTTTTATAATGAAGAAACAAGTTACCTCTCAATACAAGTAGGCTCTGCAATAACATGGAAAAGTATCCCTGAAAAAGAATATGAAGAATGTAATATTAAAATAGAAGCGATAAAAAAAGCACTAAAACCATCTTAGAAATAGAAAACTGCAATATTTGTTTGTTTACTATAAAAGCAATTATTTATTCCCATAGCTTTTATACCTATCGCAATTTCCGCTCTTTCACTTTTGAATTCATATTTACACTTTCCAAAAGCTGATCTACACTCTCATTTAAAATCTCATATTTTTTATCAAAAAACTGTTTCATTTTATCAGCCGGTAATTGCAAATTATAGGTGGCGCCTGTAGCAAGTGTATTATCAAAACCAGGATTATAACGATCAAAATCTTTGATATCCATTGATACATTTTCTGCAATTATCGAAGCGATATATCGGCCAGAAACTTTTGTTGAATCTACTTCTTTTTTCTCTGAATCAGTAAGTTGTGGAGTTATTAAACTGCTATCACTATCAGAAAGACTGGAATAATTAAATTTTGTATCAGCAAGCGTTTGAGCGGGATTGCCGGTTTCCATAATATAGTGTGTGGCTATAAATTTTTTCACATGATTGCGTGATTCTTCGGGCAAATAATATTGAAGTTGCCAGAAATTACGACTACCGCTTTTCCTGATAGCGCTATAAACTCTCCCAGGGCCGCCATTATATGCTGCAATCACTAAAAGCCAGTCTTTAAGATTTTTATAGAGGTATAATAAATATTTTGCAGCGGCATTCGTGCTTTTAAAATAATCAGTACGATCATCTTCCTGCCTGTTTACTATTAGTCCATAATCTTTGGCAGTATAGGGCATAAACTGCCAGGGGCCGAGAGCGCCGGCTGAAGATAAAGCGTCTGATTTCAAATCACTTTCTATTACAGCCAGGTACTTTAATTCTTTTGGTAACCCGTATTGAGTAAGGATTCCATCAATGAAATTAAAATAAGGTACAGCAGTCTTTTTTAATTTCAGCAGATATTCTTCATGCGATTTCAAGAAATCATTCATATAGTTTTCAGCATGGGGATTTACCTGTGAAGAATAAGGAATTGCCGAATTGTAAGAATAATTTTTGAAAAGGTCTTTGAAACCGTATTTAGTAACCTGGCTCAGATAGGCCACTTTATCCTTTTTCAGCGGATTTTTAGATTCGATTACTTCATCTATCACTTTATCTTCTATTTTACTTGAAGTGTCAATCTTTCCTTTGGTAATGATGGTATCTACATTTGAGTAGTGTATTTCAGCTAATACATATTTATGCTGAATCAGGCAGAAAAAGAAAAAGAAAAAATATCTTTTTTTCATTACACTAGTAGCGTTTGTAATTTTTTAAAAGTACCTCTGAAAATTTCAGTAAAGTTAATTCATTGTACTTATTGGTAAGAACCTGTACTCCAAAAGGCATACCATTTGAATGTTTAAATAATGGTAAAGAAATTCCGGGGATACCTGTAAGATTTGCATAAACAGTATAAATATCTGCCAAATACATTGCTATCGGATCACTTTGCATACTTCCGGATTCAAAAGCAGTGGATGGCGCGGTGGGCAAGAGTATAGCATCAAATTTGTTAAAAATTTCTTTTGTCAGGGATACCAATAAATTTCTTACCTGCTGTGCTTTTGTAAAATAAGCATCATAATACCCCTCACTTAAAACAAAAGTGCCAAGCATGATTCTTTTTTTTACTTCTTTCCCAAATCCTTTTCCCCTGTTCTTTTTGTAGAAAGTAGTTAGTTCCTCTTCCCCGCCCTGAAACCGAAATCCATATCTTACCCCATCATAACGGGAAAGATTAGACGAAGCTTCAGCAGTAGTGAGTACATAATATGCCGGGACAATAAAATCAATCAAATCAAAATTAATTTCTTCCACAATATTTCCATCGTTCCTTAAATCTTCTGCTAATTCATAAATTCCTTTTTTTATTTCAGAATCAAGGCCTTCATGCGTCATGGCATTTCTAAATAAAGCAATACGGAAACCATCAGATTTATCTTTTTTTTGCTGACGAAAAGAAAAGGAATTCTCATTCAAATTTTGAGTTACCGTGCTATCATATTCATCGTGTCCGCTAATTACTTCCAAAACCTTTNCAACATCCTCCACATTATTGGCAAAAATTCCAATCTGGTCAAACGAAGAAGCATAAGCAATTAATCCATGCCTTGAAATGGTTCCATAACCAGGTTTCATGCCCACAATGCCACAAAAATCTGCTGGTTGCCTTACAGATCCGCCAGTGTCGCTTCCTAAGCTGATCATACATAAACCGGCCTGCACCGCTACTGCCGAACCTCCTGACGAGCCACCAGGAACTTTATTTTCATCCAGTACATTCTTTACTCTTCCATACACTGAATTTTCATTTGTGCTTCCCATGGCAAATTCGTCACAATTGCAATTGCCGATTATAATGGCATCTTCATCCAATAATTTTTGAACAGCTGTAGAATTATAAATTGAAGTAAAATCCTTCAGCATTTTTGACGCTGCACTTATTTTATGGCCTTTGTAACAAATGACATCTTTAATGGCAATTACTACTCCATGTAATTTGCCGGGATACTTTCCGGAGTTTCTTTTTTCATCAAGAAATTTGGCACGTTCAAGGCATTCCTCTTTATAAACTTCTACAAAAGCATTCAGGTTTTGACATTTGATAATATTCTGTAAATAATATTCAACAGTTTCCAAACAGGAAGTCTTTCCTTTCTGCAATTGTTGATGGTAATCCAAAATATTTTGATAGGAAAACAATAGAATTTTTGTTTAAATAAAAAAGGTTCAGATGATCACTTTTCAGATATGCATCTCAACCTTGTAAAATGAAATATTTATAAAAATTAATTCAGAGAGTTACGTTTAAATAATATTATACCTCACTTTTTTTCGGCTACTGGAGTTGTGTCTTTTTCTTTCATGCCGGCATCAATTTCTTTTTTTACACTTTCTTTGGCATCATTAAATTCTTTTACACCCTTTCCGATACCACGCATCAGGTCTGGAATTTTTTTACCCCCAAAAAATAAAAGCACTACCAACAGGATTAAAATCCACTCTGAGCCACCAGGCATTGATAACAAAAATTCGGGTTTGAATAGTAGAAATGTCATTTAGTTTGTATTGATGCGCAAAGATAGGGTATTATATTTACCCCAATAAACAGGATATTTAATAGTTAATTAAGATTAGATCAGGCAATTACAAGAAAGATCATTAAATTTGCCATACCTGGTTAAAGCATTATAAAATACATATCTTAATTTTAATATAAATAAAAAAAGTTTAAAATGAGAAAAGCTGATTTAATTAACCGGATATCTGAAAAAACAGGAATTCCAAAAGTAGATGTTCTTGTAACACTTGAGAATTTTTTTACAGAAGTAAAGCAATCCCTTGGAGAAGGGGAAAATATTTATATCAGAGGATTTGGTAGTTTTATTACTAAAAAAAGAGCGGCCAAAATAGGGAGAAATATTAAAAAAAATACGGCTGTGGAAATCCCAGAACATTATATCCCGGCATTTAAACCTTCAAAAGAATTTGTGCAACAAATAAAAGAAAAGAGGCTCCCCTGATACAAGGAGGAAATACTTAACTTTGCAGCCTTATAAAAAACGAAAAATTAGAATTGAATAAAAGAATTATTTTAGCAGGTGCAGGTTTAGTACTGGTTTTTATACTTTTTTTCTTTGGTAAAACAACTACTATAAAAAAGGAAATCCCTTCCTTTGCAAAATCTCAAACTCCTCAATTTAATATTAAAGACACGCTAATTGCGGAAAAAGGAAAACTTTCTCCTTCCCAGACTGTATATATTAATAACATCGAAAATAATATCAGCAGGGGCGATCTTAAAGACCAAACCGTAAATCAATATACTAGCCTCGCCAATTTTTGGAAAGATTCCGTAGGATCATATATTCCTTATGCTTATTATTTAAGTGAAGCCGCAAAATTGGATAATTCAGAAAAAAAACTCACCTTTGCTGCCCGCTTGATTTTAGAGAACTTGAAAAGGGAGGATAACCCGGGTCCAAAAATCTGGGAGGCTCAAACGGCGTCCACTCTTTTTGAAAAAGCATTACAACTTGATCCTGATAATCAGGATTTAAAAGTAGGATTAGGGAGTTGCTATGTATATGGTGAGGGAATGATAGGAAATGCAGAACAAACCATGAAGGGAATTCAACAGTTACTGCAAGTGGTGAAAAAGGATTCTAACAATATGCAGGCCCAGTTGGTTTTAGGAATTGGAGGTGTTATTTCAAACCAGTATAGTAAAGCAATTGATAGATTAAACAAAGTGGTAAGTTTTGATCCACATAATCTTGAAGCAGTTTCCTGGCTTGCTGATGCTTATGCTGGTGAAGGAGATAAACCGAATGCCATTAAATGGTATGAACAAAGTAAGCACCTGGTAAATAATCCGGAATTCAGTAAAGAGGTTGATGAAAGAATAAAGGAATTACAAAACCATTAAGTATATAATATCAAGAAACAACGGACAAAGATTTTTCATTTGTCTTTTTTTTATAAATTATTAAAAAATTAGTATTTATGCCTTGCGGTAAAAAAAGAAAACGTCATAAAATCGCTACACATAAGCGTAAAAAACGTTTAAGAAAGAATCGTCATAAAAAGAGGTAATTATTTACTTACTTTTACTTTCCATGTCGGCACGAACCGGCCTTATCTTTCCTTCTTTTTAGTTAAACCAACTATTTAAAAGATTTTGAGTTGAATAAGGAACTTATAATAAATGCTGCCCCACTGGCAGTTGAAATAGCCTTACTTGAGGATAAAAAGCTCGTAGAGATGCATAATGAAAATGCAAATTCGAGTTTTGGTGTCGGTGATTTGTATTTAGGGAAAGTAAAAAAATTAATGCCAGGTCTTAATGCGGCTTTTATAGATGTAGGATTTGAAAAAGATGCATTCCTGCACTATTCGGATTTAAGTCCTTATATACGTTCTATTTTAAAATTCACAAAAATCTCTATCAACGATACTTCTGAAGCAGGGATGGATTTCAGTTCCTTTGTAGTAGAGCCTGAAATTGTAAAAACCGGGAAGATAGCAGAAGTATTAAGCGGTAAGCCTCACATCCTTGTCCAGATTTTAAAAGAACCTATAGCTGCAAAAGGCCCTCGGCTTAGTTGTGAACTATCCTTACCTGGCAGATATGTTGTGCTTACTCCTTTCAATGATATAATTGCAGTATCCCGTAAAATTCATTCGTCGGAAGAAAGAATAAGATTACAAAAAATAATTGAAGCTTTTAAACCAAAGAATTTTGGAGTGATTGTGAGGACTGCAGCCGAAGGCAAACATACTAACGAACTTCATGAAGATCTTTTAGGGTTAATTAACACCTGGAAAAATATTCAGTCTAATTTAAAGAGTGCTGTTTCTCCATGCAGGATTATGAGTGAAGAAGGGAAAACAAATAGCATTTTGCGTGATTTACTTACTGAAGATTTTAATAAAATTGTGGTGAATGACAAAAACATTTACAACGATACCAAAACTTACTTACAGCGAATTGCTCCCGAAAAATCTGATATACTTTCTTTCCATAGCAATGGTTCTCCCATCTTCGATTCTTATGGAATTACGCGCCAGGTAAAAGCATCTTTCGGGAAAACCGTTAATCTTCCAAGTGGCGCTTATCTTATTATAGAACATACCGAGGCGCTTCATGTGATAGACGTGAACAGCGGTTATAAAAGTGTAAGTAATAACCAGGAGCAAAACGCCTTTGAGACCAACATCGAGGCCGCTGCAGAAATATCGCGTCAGCTTAGATTAAGAGACATTGGAGGTATTATAGTGGTTGATTTTATTGACATGAAACTTCCGGAAAATAAAAAGAAACTTGCTGAACAAATGGAAATATACATGCGAAAAGACAGGGCAAAGCATGCGGTATTGGCTATCAGCAAATTTGGATTAATGCAAATCACCCGGCAGCGTATGAAACCAGAAACGAATATTAATACCATGGAAGTATGCCCGAGTTGTGAGGGTACCGGAAAAGTTTCATCTACATTGGTACTCGAAGATGAAATTGAAAAAAATCTTAGCTATTTAATTATGCAAAAGCATAAGGGATTAACTATTGAAGTTCATCCAATACTTTACGCGTACCTTACCAAAGGTTTCAGCT
>JGI20205J14842_1000030_pt1 | contig 30915 bp, 27 predicted proteins | sample NGESurshal092012_2_FD_14842 | JGI IMG/M metagenome (IMG submission 14842) | reverse complement strand
GGGCAACGCCCTTCGCCTCTTAATGTCTCTTCATTCCTTAATGGTAAAAATACCCGAACCAAAATAGAAATAACTGATAAAAGTTGTTTTACTGTCTTCAAGATACCTCCGGAAAGCGAAATGGTTTAGAACCTTCTATCCATGACATCTCTTTTTATAAAGATCAAATTGTAATAAATAATATTGATAAATTATCAGAATACATTTTTATCTTCTTTGGAAAACAAAAAACTTTTAATCCTCCACCAGTTTTTCGTCAATCAAATAAGCCTTCATCTCAGAAATTCTGGTAAACCCCTTTTGTTCTCCAATGGATAGATTGATGAAATTTGCTTCTGTTGCGGGGAAAGTTAGAATTCTTTTATGGCCAATAGTGGTACCATCAATTTTCTTTGTCACTTCATGATCTTTATTCAACAATTGAATCGAGAATTTAGCACAATTCTGTCCGTTCATTAAATTTTCCTTTAAAACAATACAATTGATCTTTTCCGGTTGAGCGAACGCAGTTTCGATTGATTGTGATTCAGTCATAGTAATGGTTTCAAACGATTGGCTATTCCCGGTATTCAGTTCTCTTATAGGAATTGGCTTTTTATTGTAAATAAAATATTGGCTGCCTTTTTTCGAAAGACCATTACCAAAACTTTCTTCCCGCAATTTTTTAAACTCCATAAGTGAAGCGGAATCATATTGGGTTATTAATCCGCGTCTATCCGGGGGAACATTTAAAATTAAATTGGCGCCACGACCTACACTTTTCAAATAGATTTCAAAAAGTTTTTCAGGGGTCTTTACCAATGAATCTTCTTTTTGATGATAAAACCATCCAGGTCTGATGCTCACATCGCACTCAGCAGGTATCCAGTTCTTGCCCCAGGCGTTTCCCTGGTTTAGAGTATCGGTAGGCGGGGCGCCTGTGCCTCTTTTAAAACCAGCCGTGTCAAGCAAATCCCAATTGGTCTTTCCTGCAAAACCATTTTCATTGCCGCACCAGCGGGCATCGGGGCCAATGTCGCTGAATATAATAGTACCAGGTGAAAGTTTTCTTACCACTCTTTCAAATCTGGCAAAATCATAGATCTGCTTTTTGCCGTTTGGTCCCTCACCATTAGCACCGTCCCACCACAGCTCCCAGATCGGGCCATAGTTGGTAAAAATTTCTTTCAGCATGTTTACAAAAACATCGTTGTAAGCCGGCGTTCCGTAAGCCGGATGGTTTCTGTCCCACGGAGAAAGATATAGGCCGAATTTTAATCCATATTTTTTGCATGATTCTGATAGTTCTTTCAGGACATCACCTTTACCATTTCTCCATGAACTTTCCCTCACGGTGTGATTAGAATATTTACTTGGCCACAGGCAAAACCCATCGTGATGTTTGGCTGTGATGATAATTCCTTCGGCTCCGGCGGCTTTTGCTATGCGGCACCATTGATCGCAATCCAAATCTTTGGGATCGAACACTTCTGCATTTTCAGTACCCTTTCCCCATTCAAGATTGGTAAAAGTATTAGGCCCAAAATGTACGAAAAAATAATATTCCATATTCTGCCATGAAAGTTGGTATTGCGTTGGTGTAGGATTTATTTCTCCATATTGCTGAGAAAATCCATCCTGGAATAAAAAAATGAAAGCGATAAAAATGAGTTTCTTTTTCAAGGAAATATTTTTTATTAATAATCCATTGTAAGTTATTTTATAAAAACCAAATTTCCTTTTAATAAAATTTTGTTGTGAAAATAATAATATAATAAGGTAAAAATGGAAATGATTTTTTGCTTCATTTCAAAACCTGATTTTATGAGATACTTGAATTATCTGTTAATATTTAGGTGACTTCTCACTAATAAAAAAATTCCAGCTTTACAACCGGAATTCTTTCAACTTTATTTTCAATAAACACTTTCTTTACGCCTCCACTTTCTGCATCCTTTGTGTTTTCTTTCTTTCGTCTTCGTTAAGAATTACTTTGCGCATGCGAATAAATTTAGGAGTTACCTCTATACATTCATCCTGCTGAATATATTCCATGCACTCTTCCAATGTCATTTGAATTTTTGGTGCTATGCGTGAAGCTTCATCGGCTCCGCTGGCACGGTGGTTGGTTAGTTTTTTAGGTTCTGTTGCGTTTACGATTAAGTCTCCGGGTTTAATATGTTCAGCAATTATCTGCCCTACATAAACTTCTTCTCCCGGGTCCACAAAAAATCGTCCCCTGTCTTGCAATTTATCAATAGAATACCCGGTTGTTTTTTCCTGGTTTTTTGAAATCAGCACGCCATTACTTCTTCCGGGAATATATCCTTTCCATGGCTTGTATTCCAAAAATCGATGCGCCATCACGGCTTCACCTGCTGTATTGGTAAGCATATTAGAACGCAATCCTATCAGACCTCTTGAAGGAATTTCAAATTCCAGGTGTTGCATTTCACCTTTGCTTTCCATCACCAGCATTTCGCCTTTCCGTTGAGTAACAAGGTCAATTACACGACCACTATATTCAGCAGGTACATCTACCACCAGGTTTTCAAAAGGTTCACATTTTTTACCATCAATTTCTTTTACAATTACCTGCGGCTGCCCTACAGTAATCTCGTAACCCTCTCTGCGCATGGTTTCTACCAAAATACTTAAATGTAAAATCCCACGGCCAAATACCATAAAACTATCCGCGCTATCTGTAGGCGATACGCGCAAAGCCAAATTCTTTTCCAATTCTTTTTCCAGTCTGTCTTTCAAATGACGTGAGGTTACAAACTTTCCGTCTCTGCCGTAAAATGGAGAATTATTAATGCTGAACTGCATATTCATGGTAGGTTCATCAATACTAATAATAGGTAATGCCTCAGGATTTTCAAAATCAGCAAGCGTTTCACCAATATTAAATCCTTCAATTCCTACAACTGCACAAATATCACCAGCTGCAACTTCACTCACTTTCTTTTTCCCTAATCCTTCAAACACATATAATTCTTTTACTCTTGTCTTTTGTATGGTGCCATCTAATTTCATTAATGATAAAGGCTGGTTGTCTTTTATGATTCCTCTCGCCACTTTTCCTACTGCTATTCTTCCTAAAAAAGAAGAATAATCAAGCGAAGTGATCTGCATTTGCAAAGTTCCTTCTTCAGGAGATGGTGCGGGTACTTTTTCGAGAATAGTATCTAATAATGGAAAAATATTATCCGTTTGTTCGATAGTTGTATTCATCCAGCCCTGTTTACTGGAACCATAAATTGTGGGAAAATCCAATTGCGCTTCTGTAGCATCCAGGTTAAAAAATAATTCAAATACTGCATCATGTACTTCATCGGGGCGGCAGTTGGGTTTATCTATTTTGTTAATTACCACAATTGGATGAAGATTTAATTGCAATGCTTTTTGCAAAACAAAACGGGTTTGAGGCATTGGTCCTTCAAAGGCATCTACCAATAACAAAACGCCGTCAGCCATTTTCAAAACACGTTCTACTTCGCCACCAAAATCACTATGGCCCGGGGTATCAATTACATTTATTTTTACACCCTTATAAGTAACGGAAATATTTTTACTAAAAATAGTAATACCGCGTTCTCTTTCGAGATCGTTGCTATCCATGATCAGCTCACCGGATTCCTGGTTATCCCGGAAAATGTTGGTACTATGTAAAATCTTATCAACCAAAGTAGTTTTACCGTGGTCAACGTGGGCAATTATTGCAATGTTTCTGATATCCATAAATTGTTTTAACCTGAATGGACTTTTTGTCCAAAATTTTTTGAGGCTGCAAAGGTAAGTCAAAAGTGGTTCTTAGCAAGTAGAAAAGAGAAAGTTACTAAGTTATAGGCAATCCCGGTAAACGAACAAATAAGGGACATTTCTATTGTGATACCAGAGGTTTTTTTAGAAGCTTATTGAAAAAATGAGTCTTAAAAAAATTGTTGTAGAATAAATCACTATAAATTTTAATAAAATTGATTTGTACTTTGTGGAAAAATATTTACTCTATATTCTTTTAATAAATAAATTTTTACAAAATGAACAAAATCAGGGTTACATTTTTAATGATTTTTATTTTTCAATTTTCATTTGGCCAAACAAAGAAAATAATTGGTTTTGATGAAGAGAATGCAACTGCACAATTTTCGCTGGAATCAAAATTTGACAATAATTTAAGTGCCGAAAATATTGGGGAAACAATGAAAAAACTTTCCGCAGTTCCTCATCACCTTAGTTCACCTGGTGATAAAGCAAATGCAGAATACATTCTCGGCCTTTATAAAAAATGGGGATGGGATGCGCAGATAGAAACGTTTCATGTATTGTTCCCTACTCCAAAAACAAGACTGTTGGAAATGACTTCACCAACTTCTTACAAAGCTATATTAAAAGAACCCGCGTATAAAGAAGACCCTACGAGCGGACAGTCAGGTCAATTGCCAACTTACAATGCCTATAGTGCTGATGGAGATGTTACCGGTGAATTGGTTTTTGTCAATTATGGTTTACCCGATGATTATAAAATATTGGATGAAATGGGAATATCTGTAAAAGGTAAAATCGTCATAGCTAAATATGGTCATAGCTGGCGAGGCACCAAACCCAAAGTGGCACAGGAACACGGCGCAATTGGATGCATCATATACAGCGACCCGATTGATGATGGATATTTTGCAGGCGATGTATATCCAAAAGGACCGTTCAAAAATGAATATGGCGTACAAAGAGGTTCTGTAATGGATATGGTAATTTATCCGGGAGATCCTTTAACACCAGGGGTCGGCGCCACAGAAGATGCAAAAAGATTAGACAGGTTACAGGCCCCCAATCTTTTGAAAATCCCTGTGTTACCCATAAGCTACCACGATGCCAAACCTTTGCTGGAAGCACTTGATGGCCCCAATGTTCCTCGTAACTGGCAGGGTGGTTTACCCTTTGCTTATCACATAGGTCCCGGAAAAACGGTCGTTCACCTGAAAGTTGCTTTTAATTGGGATATCGTTCCCTGTTATGATGTAATTGCTAAAATATATGGATCAAAATTTCCTGATGAATGGGTAATAAGAGGCAATCACCAGGATGCGTGGGTGAATGGAGCCGCTGATCCAATTAGTGGGCAAGCGGCCATGCTGGAAGAAGCCAAATCCATTGGTGAACTTTTAAAAACCGGATGGAAGCCTGACCGGACTTTGGTGTATTGTTCCTGGGATGGCGAAGAGCCGGGATTGCTAGGATCAACAGAATGGCTGGAAACCCATGAAAAAGAATTACAACAAAAAGCAATAGTGTATATCAATTCAGATAATAACGAACGCGGTTATTTATCTGCTGAAGGTTCGCATGCATTGGAGCCTCTAATGGATGGAATTGCAAAAACTGTAATTGATCCGGAAACGAATGTTAGTATTTTTGATCGTAGTAAAGCGCACGAAGCTGTATCAACTTCCAATACAGAAGTCAGAGAAAGAATATTGAACGATAAAGAATTAAAACTTGGTGCGATGGGTTCCGGTTCTGATTATTCTTCTTTTATACAGCATGCCGGCATTCCCTCGCTGGACCTGGGTTTTGGCGGAGAAGGCAGTGGCGGGGAATACCATTCCATCTATGATTCTTATTATGATTTTACAACTTTTAAAGACCCTGGGTTTCACTATGAAGTAGCACTTGCACAAACTGCAGGACGTGCCGTTTTAAGAATGGCAGAAGCTGATGTTTTACCTTTTGATTTTACTCATTTGTACAATACTATAAACGGATACGCGGATGAATTAATCAATCTTTTAAAAGAGTCAAGGGAATCTACGGAAGTGGAAAATAGAATAATCAGATCAGGAGATTATAAAGTGGGGAAAGACCCAACAAAAAAATTCATTGGCCCGGATGTAAAATCTGATGTTCCTTATCTTGATTTTTCTCCCCTGCAAAACGCATTGGTTGATTTGAAAAAAAGTGCAGATAGTTTAAAAGTTGTTTTTGAGAATAAAGTAAAAAACAATTCAGCAAGCGTAGCTTTTAATCAATCACTTTACCAGGCAGAGCAACAATTACTTTCTGAAAAAGGGCTGCCACGAAGGGGCTGGTACAAGCATACTATTTATGCACCCGGATATTATACCGGTTACGGCGTTAAAACAATGCCCGGCATCCGCGAAGCGATTGAACAAAGAAACTGGAAAGAAGCGCAGGATCAGATCTTTGTTGATGCAAAAGCAATTGAGAGGCTTGCTGATTATTTAAAAGATGCTGAGATGAAATGAAATAAACAGAAGAAAAGATAACAGCAAGCCAGGAAATTAGTAATTACAAAAAGAAATACGTTATTTCATATCCTAGCCACGGGAAAGAAATTATTATCTGCCATTTTTTTACCGCCAAAACTTTTAGGATAACATTTTTTATCATTACGATTTGTAATCATACTTCCTTTATGAATCGAGTCACAGTAAATGAACAAATTATTAAGATTTCTTTTTCGAAGGGTTATGTTTTTCGATTTTGAGTATCAATAATAAATTAAGTAAATTATGAATCAAATAAGAATAATCTCCAGCGTAAAAAAAATCGCATTGGTGGCGCACGACAATAAAAAGAAAGACCTGATAGAATGGGCCTATTATAACAGAACAGTTTTATCCCAGCATGAACTCATCGCTACAGGCACTACAGGAAAACTATTAGAGGAAAAGTTGGGACGGCCAGTAAAAAAATTATTAAGTGGCCCTCTCGGCGGCGATCAGCAAATGGGTGCTATGGTGGCTGAGGAAAAACTGGATATGATGGTTTTCTTTTGGGACCCAATGGAAGCCCAGGCTCACGATAGTGATGTGAAAGCATTATTGCGTCTTGCTGTGGCGTGGAATATTTTAATGGCCTGCAATCGTACTACTGCAGATTTTATTCTTACTTCTGTGCTGATGAGAGAAGATTATCCGGTAGTGATTCCGGATTATTCAGGGTATTTGACGAGAAAGTTGATTGATTAGAATTTGAAAAATCAGCTATTCTTATTCCTGGTATGCACCGTAATTTTCAAAAAAAACTCCCCATCTTATAAAAGACAGGGAGTAAATTTTTTATAAAACAAATAGAAGATCAGTTGTAAAATATCCTTCTATTGCCCTCACATTATTTTTTTATCAATTTACCAAAATAATGCACGGTACGTACTAATTGAGATACATAACTCATTTCATTATCATACCACGCTACCGTTTTTACTAACTGATGATCACCCACGGTCAATACTTTAGTTTGTGTAGCGTCAAATAGAGAACCAAAACGCATTCCAATAATATCTGAGCTTACTATTTCATCTACGTTATAACCATAACTCTCATTTGAAGCGGCTTTCATACTTGCATTCACTTCATCAACAGTTACTTTTTTATTTAAAATACAGGTAAGATCTACCAGTGATCCTGCAATTACAGGAACTCTTTGTGCCACGCCATCAAGTTTTCCGTTTATTTCAGGAAGCACTAAACCGATAGCTTTTGCAGCACCGGTACTGTTAGGTACAATGTTGGCTGCAGCAGCTCTCGCTCTTCTTAAATCTCCTTTTGGATGTGGGGCATCCAAGGTGTTCTGATCGTTGGTATATGCGTGAATAGTTGTCATAAAACCGGTTGCAATACCAAAACTATTATTTAATACTTGTGCCATAGGAGCAAGACAATTGGTAGTGCAAGATGCACACGAAATAATGGTTTCGCTGCCATCAAGTATTTCATGATTTACATTAAAGACAATCGTTTTCACACCGCCGGTTGCAGGCGCTGAAATCAAAACTCTTTTAGCGCCAGCCGTAATATGTGCCTGCGCTTTATCTTTATCAGTGAAAAATCCGGTACTTTCTATTACCACATCTACATCATGTGTACCCCATGGAATTTGAGCCGGATCTCTTTGTGCATAAATTTTTATTTCTTCACCGTTTACAACGATAGAATTTTCTGTATGCTTTACCTCACCTTCAAATCTTCCCTGGGAGCTGTCGTACTTTAATAAATGGGCTAATTGTTTAGGACTGGTAAGATCATTGATAGCTACTACGTCTATGCCTTCCATGTTATATATCTGCCTGAATACAAGGCGTCCAATTCTGCCGAACCCATTGATGGCAACTTTTACTGTGCTCATAACTTATATTGTTTTTATTTTAAAATTAAGGTTGCAAATTTAAGCTATGTTGGAGAATTTCCCATTTCAAAATTTATTTTTAATCATTTAAGAAAAGATTTTGTAGAGAGATTTGAGGACATTAAAAAAAATTATTTAGCAAAAGATTCTTCCATTTTCTTATATAATAACCCCAAATGTAAATGACCATTAAATAAAATACAATTAACTTAGATGCTGTATACAACTTAACTGTTAAAAAATTCAAGCATTTTAATTTTATAAAAGTGATAAAACTACTTTTATCTCAATTGATAATTTTCTGCTTTAGTTCAGGGGCATGGGGGCAGGCATATAGTCCTGGTAAAATAAATATAACCAACAACCTGGAAACATTTTTTTCTCATCATGTATTTGAGAACGCTTATTTGCAATTTGATAAACCTTATTATGCTGCCGGCGATACGATCTATTTTAAAGCTTATGTAACCGAAGGTGAGCAACACCAACTTTCTGAATTAAGCGGTGTTCTGCATGTGGATTTTATCAATACTGAAAATAAAATTGAGCAGTCTTTAAAATTGCAATTAGATAGCGGATTAGCATGGGGCGACTTTGCATTACCTTATTCATTAACAGCCGGGAATTATAGAATAAGGGCTTATACCCAATTGATGCGCAATAATGGAGAAATTGGTTTCTTTGACGGGATCATTCCTGTCGCATCATTAAAAGAAACTCATTTATCCGCAAATAAGAATAGTAAACCGTTGCCAGGTATAGAGGATAAAGTTGATCTTCAGTTTTTCCCGGAAGGAGGTAGACTTGTTAACGGCATCAGATCAAAGGTCGGTTTTAAAGCAATTGGTACAAATGGTTTAAGTTTTAATATCAAAGGTGTAATACTTGATAACAACAATCAACGGGTCTGCTCTTTTTCATCTTCACATCTGGGCATGGGATATTTTTTTCTTTCTCCCGAAGAAGGCAAAACGTATCATGCAAAAGTAGATTTTGATGATAGCACTAAAAAGATAATTGATTTACCAATAGCTGAAGCCTCAGGTATCACATTATCAGTTGGTACCGAATCTACTTCAAAAGTATCATTCACAATACAGGCAAATGATGCCTTTATTCCTTCTAACAGGCACAAAAATTTTCTCTTACTTATTTATTCCGGAGGGAAAACCATTACTTATCCCTTCCCACTGGAAGCCCAAACAATTTCTCTTGATATGCAAAAAAGGCTTCTTAAAACAGGGGTTAATAAAATAACTTTATTTTCGGAGAATAGCGAACCACTATGCGAACGTTTATTCTTTGTACAAAACAATGACCTGATTAGCTTACTACTTGATACAGCGAAAGCAGAATACAAAAAGAGAGAAAAAGTGAGTTTACTGCTGAATGCAAAAGATCCGACAGATTCTACCGTTGCAGGACATTTTTCAGTTTCTGTAACAGATGAAACCAAAGTACCTGAAAAAGAGAATAATGAACATACTATTCTTACTCATCTTCTTCTTACTTCAGAGCTTAAAGGCTATGTAGAGCAACCCAATTATTATTTTAATGATACCAGTGAAATTGCCCGCGATAACCTGGATGTATTAATGCTTACGCAGGGTTACCGCCTTTTTGGATGGAAGCAGGTAATGGATACTAATTATGCTCCTTTGGTTTATCAGCCGGAAAAAGCCTTGGAAATTAGTGGCAAAATAACAAGTCTTACTGGAAAACCCTTAGCAAATGGTACAGTTGATTTGATAACTCCCAGGGGTGGCGTTGTGTTAAGCAGTGTATCCGATAGTGAAGGTGTGTTTCACTTTTCAAATATTGCTTTTACCGATACAACTCATTTCGAGTTAAGTGCTGTAAATTCAAGGGGTGAAAACTCCACAAAGATCATCTACTTCAATGACAATATTGAACCTGAAGTATCTGTAAACCTGCGCCTCGCTTCACATATTGTCAATGATTCAGCCATGTCAGTTTATGTCGAAAATGCGAAAAGTGTCAGAGAAGAAGATATAAAATATGGCAACGGTAAAATCAAAGTGCTAAAAGAAGTAAAAGTAAAAGCCAAAAATCAGCATGATCAATATCGCACACAAAGCCTTGCCGGTGCAGGTAACGCCGACCAGGTAATGCATGCTGATGAAATAGAAAGAATACAAGGGCAATTATCAACCAGTTTATATGGAAGGTTGCTTGGTGTTGGATTTTCTAACGATACCCCGTATTTACGATCTCCTCCCAGCACGGGACCTATGTTAGTAGTAATAGATGGAGTAGAAGCTAACCCTCAAGATCAGCCCTTTGGCATTAATGAAATTCCTGTATCCCAGGTAGAAACAATTGAAGTGCTGAAATATGCCAGCGCAAGTATGTATGGCATGGAAGGAGGAAATGGTGTTTTGGTTATTACAACTAAACAAGGTGGCGATATAAATAATAATATTGCATCTGTTGGAGTGCTTGCTATTGATCCAATGGGTTTTTACAAAGCGAGAAAGTTTTATTCACCAAAATATGATTATACCAATGTAAACTCCGATCGGCCCGATCTACGCTCTACCATTTATTGGAACCCGGAAATAAAAACCGGTAAAGATGGCAACGCTTCATTTGATTATTATAATGCCGATGGCACAGGAACTTATAAAGTAACCATTGAAGGTATTGATGATAATGGCAATATCGGAAGGCTGGTGTATAAGTATAAGGTAGAATAAATCAAATCATGAATTACCTGGCTTTTTGCACAATGTGATTTATTAAATTCTGCCTTCTTCAATTATTTTTTCCACTAACATATTTATTCCTTTTGACATAAAAGCGATAAGGCAACAATGCATCTGGGCCCGCACTTTCTACCCCAATTCTTTTGCTGACCCCGATATTTTCATTTTCAATTTTATAATTATCATCCAATAAATAAATCTTTTCATCAAGCAGGAATAAACCTGAATGATGTTTAAAAATACCAAGCGCTTTTCCTACATTGCCAGGACCGCGCGTAAGTGTTTTATCCAAAATTTTCTTATTGGTTCTTTTGAGCATTATATCAATTCCATTTAAAGGTTCTACCGCTCTTATTAAAACAGCGTCAGGAATTTCTTTCTTATTGGTTGTAATATTAAACATCTGGTGCATGCCATAGCATATATACACGTAAGCCTTGCCTGGCGGAGAATACATGTGTTCATTGCGCGCAGTACGTCTGCCGCCGAAGGAATGGGAGGCCTTATCAGTGATGCCGATATATGCTTCTGTTTCTACAATTCTTCCTGAAGTGATCTTACCATCTAAATTGGTAACAACGATCTTTCCTAATAATTCTTTTGCAATTTTTACCACATCTTTCCTCAGGTAAAAAGATAAAGGAACTTTCTTCATCAAATTATTTATTTTTTGCAAAGTAAATTGGTTTTATTTTAATTCTTTTTAAATGCTTAAGTTCGGCTTTTCTTTCAAAAAATAATTTCAATGATTTATTTGATCCCTTCTTTTTTATCTGAAAATGCGATAGAAACAATACCCGGATATGTAATAATGGCTGTAAAAAATTGCCCGGTAATTTTTGCGGAAAATGAAAGAACCGCACGCCGTTTTTTAAAAGCGATGGATAAAGAAATAGTGATTGACAATTTTGAATGGCATACAATACATAAAGCAGAACAGGAATGCGTAAATGTTTTTAAACAAAAAATAAAAGAAGGGAAAAATATTGCTATCATCAGTGAGGCGGGATGTCCGGGTATAGCAGATCCCGGTCAAATACTGGTATATGAAGCACAAAAATTAAATATTGAAATAAAACCTTTGGTTGGACCGAGTTCTATTTTACTTGCACTCATGGCCAGTGGATTTAACGGTCAGCATTTTAGTTTTTTGGGTTATCTTCCAATAGATCATACAGACAGGATTAAGAAAATAAAACAAATAGAAGAAGAATCTTCAAAGAGAAAATGCACACAAATATTTATTGAAACACCTTACCGCAATAATAAACTTTTCGAAACCATTTTAATCAATTGTAATTCTTCCACCCAGCTTTGCATCGCTGCCGAACTTACTTCTGCCAACGAATTTATCAAAACAAAAAGCATAACAGATTGGAAAAAAGAGAAGATTGACCTGCATAAGAAACCGGTAATATTTTTATTAATGGCGTAATCTGGGTTTATTAGTTGTGCTCCTATAATTCTTAAATTGAATTTTACAGTAAACTAACTTTATTTGAAGATTCCTGATTTCAGAATAAAAAATAAGAAATAAAAATTACTGAATCAGTAAACGAACAAATTTGATAGATTTTCAATCAATAATTTAACCAATTAACGAGCTCATTACCCGGGCATTCTTGTAATGTATTTTTCCATTTGTTTTACCTGGTCAACGATTTGCGGTGTGGTAGGTTTCAGTGCTTTTACTTTTCTGAAATACTCTTTTGCTGCACGGAATTCTCTTTTGTTGACCATGATAGACGAAAGCTGTAAGTAAGCAGCAGCTTCATTTTCTTTGTCAGGAAGCCCTGAGCGTATGGCCTGGCGAATATAATTTTCAGCTTCTCTGATATTTCCTTTTTGCATCGCCAACATTCCCAATTGCAATTTATTAGCGCCTTCTGCTTCTTTCATCGGCATGCCGAGACTAAGGCTTTTCTTCATGTGCTTTTCTGCGCTATCATAATCCTGGTTTGCCATCGCAAGATTCCCTTTTAAAGTAAAATAAACAGAGCGCACAGGTTTTATTAACAGGCGTGGAAACCAGATAGAATTTATTACTTTTTGTGCGCCTTCCATATCACCATCTTCCATGTAACCTTGTATCAGTCGCATAGGTCCGAAAAGGAAATGGCCGACAATAAGTACCAGTGCAATCAAATACAGAACAAATGATTGCCAGAAACCGGCTTCAATATTGACAATAATACCCAACACTAAAAATAGTGCTCCGAGTAAAAGGCGGTATTTGATAATAAAATTGAGAAACTTCATATACTTTTAATTATTTAACACAAACACTTGTATTTAAGTAGTCCCGACAAGAATCGAACTTGTATCAAAAGTTTAGGAAACTTCTATTCTATCCATTGAACTACGGGACCATTCCTTTGTAAGGACGGCAAAATTAATGGAATTTTTTTAAGGGAATGGATGTTCTTCTCTTATTTAAAGATTGAATTCGGATGCCATTTTGCTTTTAAGAAATTTCCTTCCGGCAGCAGACTTAAAATACATTTCTCTTTTTATTGCTTCTTCTCTTGTAGTAAATTCTTCAAAATAGACAATTTTAAAAGGGATATAAGGTTTTATTGATTCGGTCATGCCGGAATTATGCTGTTTTAATCGAATTTCTAAATCTTCACAGTGCACTTTATAAAAGTAATCGATGGAGACAGATTTTATTACATAAGCATAGAACATTAGTATTGTTTTGATTTTATTTATAGTCTAAAACTACCTATAGAACTTGTATCAAAAGTTTAGGAAACTTCTATTCTATCCCCGCCCGAACGGCGTTCANTCGGGCGGGCATTGAACTACGGGATCATTCCTTAGTAAATGGCGCCAAAATTATTGGAATTTTTTTTAAGGAAAATAGATGGGAAATTTGCAGAATAAACAATAATTATGGCAATACTTTTTGAACCGATCAGAATAAGAGATATTACTTTAAAAAACAGGATTGTGGTTTCGCCGATGTGTCAATACTCGAGTGAGGATGGCTTTGCTAACGATTGGCATTTGGTACACCTTGGCACACGTGCCATTGGAGGAGCAGCACTCGTTTTTACAGAAGCTACAGCCGTTTCGCCAGAAGGAAGAATTACACCTGACGACCTGGGAATCTGGAAAGATGAGCACATTGATTTTTTAAAAAGAATTACAGAGTTTATTAAAAATAACGGTGCTGTTCCCGGGATACAACTGGCTCATGCCGGAAGAAAAGCAAGCCATGTAAGCCCATGGAAAGGAAGGAATCAATTAAAAGAAGACGAAGGGGGATGGCAAACACTTGCTCCGAGCGCAATTGCTTTCAAAGAGAATGAGCTATCCCCTAAAGAAATGACTGTTGAGGAGATCCATCAACTCGTAAAAGATTTTGGAACTGCATCCAAAAAAGCCATAGAAGCAGGTTTCCTGGTTTTTGAAATACATGGGGCGCATGGTTATCTTATCAATGAATTTTTATCTCCAACAAGCAATCACCGTAATGATGAATATGGAGGCTCGTTTGAAAACCGAATTAGATTGTTGTTGGAAATTGTAAATGAGATGCGGAGTGTTATCAAAAATGATCTGCCACTTTTTGTACGAATTTCTGCAACGGATTGGGTAGCGGGAGGTTGGGACGAAAATGATTCAGTAGCTCTCGCAAAGATTTTAAAACAACATGAGGTAGATGTTATTGATTGTTCTTCCGGCGGAAATTCGCATGAACAAAAAATAAATGTCAAACCATTATACCAGATCCCATTTTCTGAAGAAATAAAAAAGGAATCGGGAATTTTAACAGCCGCTGTCGGAATCATAACAACTGCACAGGAGGCGGAACAAATACTTAAAGAACAAAAAGCAGATTTAATTATTATGGCGCGGCAATTTTTACGGGAGCCTTATTTCCCTTTACATGCGGCAAAGCAATTAGAGGTTGATTTACCGTGGCCGGTTCAATATGAAAGAGCAAAATAAGTGGGTTTTTAATTTTAAGTAAAGGCCTTCCTCATTTGCGCAAGGCAGATATAAATTTATTTTTAATGCTCTTTTTATTAAGATTATTTTTTTATTTTTAATAAGTAATTTCTTTTATAAAAACAGAACATTTGAAATCTTCTTTCATCACAAAATTGCCATTCTTCCATTTACTGTATCCACACATTTGTATGGGATGCGGGAGTGATGTAATTAATGACGAAAATTTCCTTTGCCTGCATTGCATCCAGGATTTACCGCATACAAATTTTGCGATTCATGGTAATAATCCTCTCGAAAAAAAATTCTGGGGAAGAATTGCTCTTACTTCAGCCATGAGTGAATTTTATTTCTCAAAAGGATCTGTTATTCAAAATATCATGCACGAAATAAAATACAAAGGAAATAAAAAGGCCGGTCGGTATTTTGGAAATTTAATAGGGAAAAGTTTACTCAACAGTAATCGTTTTAATATTGATGTAATCATTCCTCTTCCTTTGTTTGAAAAAAAAGAAAAAATGCGTGGCTACAATCAATCCGAAATTATTTGCAATGGCATTGGGGAAATTATTAATAAACCGGTCATAAAAAATAATGTGATTAGAAAAGTATTTACAGAAACCCAAACAAAAAAACACCGGACCGAAAGATGGAAAAATGTTGAGAATACATTTCAGGTAACTAATACAGTTGCTTTAGAGAATAAACATATTTTATTGGTAGATGATGTAGTTACTACCGGTGCTACACTTGAAGCCTGTGGAGTGGAAATTTTGAAAATAAAAAATACGCTGTTGAGTGTTGCCACACTCGCGATGGCTACCTCATAAATTGAAAGAAATAATATTTATTTTCCTCTAATTAAAAACCCAGGGTTATTTACGAAAAACGTTATACTAATTAATCATTAGGCAATTTTATTGAATCATTTCACTACCAAAATAGCTTTGCAATACTTTTGGCAAAATGATTCCTTTTTCCTTCTGATTATTTTCAAGTAGTGCTGCAACAATCCTGGGAAGCGCCAGCGAAGAACCATTTAAGGAATGTACCAATTGTGTTTTTCCATCAGTCTTAAAACGGATCTTCATTCTATTGGTTTGGAAAGATTCAAAATTGCTGACAGAACTCACTTCGAGCCATTTTTGCTGAGCAGCGCTATAGACTTCAAAATCATACGTGAGTGCAGAAGTAAAGCTCATATCACCACCACATAAACGCAGAATACGGTAAGGAAGATTTAATGACTGCAATAATTTTTCAACATGCAAAAGCATTTCTTCCAAAACTTCATAGCTTTTATCCGGATGTACCAATTGTACCAATTCCACTTTATCAAACTGGTGAACGCGGTTTAATCCACGCACTTCTTTTCCATAGCTTCCGGCTTCGCGGCGAAAACATGGAGTATATGCAGTCATCTTCACCGGTAATTCATTTTCTTTAATTATTTCATCACGATAAATATTAGTAAGCGGCACTTCTGCAGTAGGAATCAAATAAAAATTATCTTCCGTTGCAAAGTACATTTGTCCTTCCTTATCGGGTAATTGCCCGGTGCCATATGCACTGGCTTCATTTACCATAAATGGTGGCTCGTATTCCATATAACCCGCTGCTGTATTATAATCCAGGAAGTATTGTATTAAACTACGTTGCAGTTTTGCACCTTTATTTTTATAAAAAGGGAAACCCGCTCCGGTAACTTTATTTCCTAATTCAAAATTAATAAGGTCATACTTTTTGGCTAAATCCCAATGCGGAACGGCTCCGTCATAAAGTTGGGGTTTCACTCCACCTTCTCTTACTATTTCATTTTCTTCAGGAGTTTTCCCTTCGGGAACAGTAGCGTGGGGAAGGTTGGGTAATTTTATTAAACTATCATGAAGATTTTTTTCAACTGCAGATAATTTTTCGCTCACCGGCTGTAAAGAAATTTTCATCGCAGCCACTTCCCGTTTTTTTTCTTCTGCCAATTCTTTTTTCCCGGAAGACATTAATTGCCCTATTTCTTTTGAAGTAGCATTTATTTTTGATTGCAATTCATCCAGCTCATATTGAAGGCTTTTTCTTTCATCATCAAGAGAAATAATATTATCAACCAATGAGGTTTCTGCAAAATGCTTTTTTACCAATCCTTTTAAAACTTTGTCCCTGTTTGCCTTTATAAAATTTACCTGTAACATTTCTGCTATTATTTTGTTTGCAAATATAGAAGGTTTCGGGTATCAGGTTTCAGGTTTCAGTAAGCAAAGGAATAACCTGAATTTTTAATTAACGAATCAATCAATCAACGAATTAACTTTTTAATTTTTAATTTCGCGGCATGAATGCAAATGATGATATACAATCTCGTTGGTGGAAATTAGAAGAACAATTTCTTGAAAAATTTGGGAAAAAGCCAGATGTGGAAGCTATTTTATTTTTGATAGGAATACAGGAATTGGGAAATTTTAAAACCACAAAAAAATTTAATAAAGAACAAAAGCAAGATCTTATGCATGTGGCCGTTTGTACTCTATTGAGCCAAAGCGGCTATTATAAAGTAGAAAAGTATGATAAAGATGGCTGGCCGCATTTTGCACAATTGAAAGAATTACCGCATTTTAATATGATGGAGCAGGAAAATTTTTTAAAAGACCATATTTTACTTTACTTTGAAAATATTGGAAAACCATTCAAAAACTTTTAGATAAATGAAGGAACTTTTTTACGTTATTTCTTTTGTATTTTTTATTTCATGCACGGCCTCAAGGCATTCCTCAAATTCTAAAAATGAAAATGTATTTGTAAAAATAGAAACTGATTCTGGAACTATGGTTGCAAGACTTTACAACAAAACTCGATTAACCAAAGAAAATTTTGAAAAGCTGGTAAAAAGGCATTTTTATGACGGGCTGTTATTTCATCGTGTTATCAAAGGATTTATGATACAAGGAGGCGACCCTGACAGCAGAAATGCAAAGCCGGGACAGGTTTTAGGCGATGGAGGGTCAAAAAAAACGATCCCTGCAGAATTTGACACTTCGCTTTTTAACAAAAAAGGCGCGCTTGCAATGGCCAGGGAAGGCGACGAGGTGAACCCTAAAAAAGCGAGCAGCTCTTCCCAATTTTATATTGTGGAAGGAAAGACTTTTACTAACCTGGAAATGAACAGAATTGAGGAACATTTTGGAATAAAAATCCCCGAGGATCACAGGGAAGTTTACCGTACCATTGGTGGCGCTCCATTCCTGGATATGAATTATACAGTTTTCGGCCAGGTAGTGAGCGGGCTGGGTGTAATTGATAAGATTGCAAGCGCCTCAAAAGATAAAAACGACAGGCCATTGCATGATATTAAAATGAAAATTACCATCATGAAAAGAAGTGAGTACAGAAAGTATCTATAAAAATATTAATTTGCAACTCAATATTTCAGAATAAATTAAATAAAAGCTATGAATTTCCCTCCTGAATTAAAATACACCAAAGACCACGAATGGATCTCTGTTAATGGAGATATTGCTACTATCGGGATAACCGATTTTGCACAACACGAATTGGGTGATATTGTATATGTAGACATTGATAGTAAGGACAAAAAGCTGGAAGCCGAAGTAGTATTTGGAACAGTGGAAGCCGTAAAAACAGTAAGTGATCTTTTTTTACCGGTTTCAGGTACTATTACTGAAATAAATCCAATACTTAGCAGCGAACCTGAAAAAGTAAATTCGGATCCTTACGGCGATGGATGGATGGTAAAAATGAAAGTAGATAATCGGGAAGATATAAATAAACTAATGGATGTAGAAGCTTACAAAAAGCTGGTTTCTTAGTCCTGATTTTGAAAAAATGGAACAGCAAAAAATTCCTTTTAAAAAATTTTTGCCAGGCATTGCCTGGTTTTTTATTGTGGCAGTATTAACCCTAATGCCCGGGAGTGATGTTCCAAAAGTGGAATGGCTTGACTCAATAAAGAATTTTGATAAAATAGTACATGCCGGCTTGTTCGGCGGATTAACGTTTCTGTTTTCGCTTCCTTATTTTAAAATTGGCTTTTCTTTTGCACAAAAAAGAAATTATTTAATAAGAATTTCGCTGGCGGCAATCGTTTGGGGCATTACAGTGGAATTCATACAAAGATTTTATATCTCGGGCCGCGATTTTGATTTGCTCGATTGGGCAGCCGATTCTGCTGGAGTATTGATTGCCTTTTGGATTTGTATAAAAATCATGAAACATTCGGGAAATAAATAAGTGCAGTAAATCAACTTTTAATAGAGATTTCTGTTTTCTTAATAAAACCATTTATTCTTTATAATCTTAATAAGGCAACGGCACAAAAAAGCAAAAAGAAATTACCTTCAATGATGATCTTGCTGAAGGTAATAAAATTGACTCCCTTTTCTCATTTGCTTTTACTAAGGTAATAAAGTCTTAAATGTCAAATTCAATAGTGAGTTCAAAATACAGGTACAAAATTCAAAAGATTTGAAGCGATTTTCAGTAACATATAATCTGAAGTTATCTCCGAGATAATCTTTTCCTGATATTTTAATGATTTTTAATAAATATTAACCTCTTTTTGGGAAGCTGTTTCACGATTATTTCCCCTATATTTCCAACCTAATTTTATTATTTATACATTTGCCAGATGAAAAATGTTGACAACATGGAATACAATACCACACGAAACCATCTTACTATCAGGGAATATGGCCGGCATATTCAAAAAATGGCGGAGTATGTGATGACCATTGAAGACAAGGAAAAGCGTCAGAAAAACGCAAATGCGCTTGTAGAACTTATGGGATTTTTAAATCCACATTTAAAAAACGTAGAGGATTTTCGACATAAATTATGGGATCATCTTTTTTTGATTACTGACTTTAAACTGGAGGTAGAAAGCCCCTATCCAATTCCTACACGCGAAACTCTCAGGCCAAAACCAGACCCTATTCCCTATCCGAAAAGATATCCTAAATACAATCACCTGGGAAAAAATATTGAGATCATAATAGATAAAGCTTTAAGCGAAGAAGATCCTGAAAAACGGCAGGGATTCGCTAATTCCATCGCCTATTATATGAAGCTGACTTACAGCAACTGGCATAAAGAATTGGTGCACGATGATAATATTCAAACAGAATTATCTGCTATTACACAGGGTGAACTCGAATTTAACAACCGCCCTTTTATAAAGCACCGCGTTGAAAATATTCGCGAAGAATTTGGCGGCGGCGGAAAATACCGTAAGAATTTCGGGCAACGAAATAACCGAAATAACCAGGGCCGCGATAACAGGAATAATAATAGAAAGTTTGGAAAGAAAAGGTATTAAGAATTGAATGCCGAAAGGTTCATAGTTCATAAAAAATATTTTCAAATTAATCAATACGTTTACCCTGGCATATCATAAATTGCCGGGGTTTTATTTTTAATTTATAGAAACAGAAATACTTCCATGGGATCATTCTATGTAACCGGCGGCAAAAAATTAAAAGGGACGATAACTCCACAAGGCGCAAAAAATGAAGCGCTGCAGGTAATTTCAGCCATTTTATTAACCGGAGAAAAAGTAACGATCCATAATATTCCAGACATTATAGATGTCAATCTTCAAATTGAATTATTGGAAGGATTGGGAGTATCAGTAGAAAGAACAGATCATAACACTTGTGTTTTCCANGCGGATCATGTAGATATCAATTATTTAGTTTCTCCTTTGTTCAGAGAAAAGACAGGAAAATTGCGCGGAAGTGTAATGCTTGCCGGACCTATGCTTTCACGTTTTAAAAAAGCATATATCCCTAAACCAGGAGGTGATAAAATTGGCCGCAGAAGATTGGATACTCATATTATGGGTTTCAAAAAACTGGGTGTTCAATTTGGTTATGATACCGATGAATCCTTTTTTCATCTCCATGCTTCGGTATTAAAAGGAACTTTTATTTTGCTCGATGAGCCAAGTGTAACAGGCACAGCAAACCTTGTAATGGCAGCGGTACTCGCAGATGGAATTACCACTATCTACAATGCAGCATGTGAGCCATACATTCAACAGCTTTGCAAAATGCTCAACAGTATGGGAGCAAAAATTTCAGGCATTGCCAGTAATATGCTGTCAATAGAAGGAGTGAAGGAATTACATGGAACTACACACACTATTCTTCCTGATATGATCGAAGTAGGATCATTCATTGGGCTTGCCGCCATGACACAAAGCGATATCCTTATAAAAAATGCAGGATTAAAACATCTTGGTGTTATCCCCGAAAGGTTTCAACAATTAGGAATAAAAATGAATTTTTCGGGAGACGATATTCATATTCCCGAACAGGGCATTTATGAAATAGAAACTTTTTTAGATAGTTCATTGCTCACTATTTCTGACCATCCATGGCCAGGACTTACGCCAGACCTGTTAAGTATTATTTTAGTAGTAGCCACCCAGGCAAAAGGAAGTCTTTTGGTTCATCAGAAAATGTTTGAAAGCCGGTTGTTTTTTGTAGATAAAATAATTGAAATGGGCGGCCGTGTTGTTTTATGCGATCCGCACCGGGCAGTAGTTGTAGGTCTCGAAAGAAAATTTCCATTAAAAGGGATTGCTATGAGCAGTCCCGACATAAGGGCGGGGGTAGCTTTATTAATTGCAGCTTTGAGCGCTGAGGGAAACAGTATTATTCAAAACATTGAGCAGATAGACAGGGGTTATCAAAATATTGATGAAAGATTGAGAAGCCTGGGAGCAGAGATTGTGAGGGAATAATTGGTTAATTAGCAAATGTGAAAATTAAAAAATGACGAAGAAGTACAATAAAATCATTTTAATAACTGCGCCTTCAGGGTCGGGTAAAACATCTATCGTAAAATACCTGATAAAGAAATTTCCTGCACTTTCCTTTTCTGTTTCGGCCACCACGCGTGCACCTCGCAAAAACGAAAAAGAAGGAAAAGATTATTATTTTATTTCGGAAAATGAGTTTAAAGATAAAATTCATAATAAAGAATTCCTGGAATGGGAAATGGTGTATGAAGGGAAATATTATGGCACGCTTAAATCAGAAATTGAAAGAATCTGGGAGGGAAAAAAAATCCCGGTATTGGACATTGATGTACAGGGCGCCATACACGTGCAGCAGCAATACCCGGTCAATACGATTGCTATTTTTGTACAAGCGCCTTCAGTGATTGAATTAAAAAAAAGATTACAAACCCGGGGATCAGAAACTGAAGAATCGCTGCAGGCCAGATTAAATAAATCAACCTACGAAATGACGTTTAGAAATCATTTTGAAAATATTATTATTAATGAAAAATTTGAGGAAGCGTGTAATGAAACGGAGAGAATCATTGGTAAGTTCCTTAATGATTGAATGGGTTTGTTCATTTTCAATTTTATAAATTTGTAACATGGATTGGATAACATTTATTGCTTTGATCCTCGCTATTCTTTTTCTTGGATTTTTTTCAGGGATTGAAACTGCGTTCATATCCGCTAATAAATTATCTATCGAATTAAGAAAAAAGCAGGGAAGCTACAGTGGTAGCAAGTGGTCTTCCTTTCTGGAAAACCCTGGCCGCTTCATGGTTACTCTTTTAATTATTTTTAATTTTCTTTTAGTTGTTTGCGTGCTATTATGGAACCATATTTTATCCAGCGTGTGGGAATTTTGGAATATTGATAATACCTATTTCATTCTGTGTTCGCAAACTATCATTTTGGCTTTCATCCTCCTATTTATAGAATTTCTCTTTAAAGCATTTTTCAGAACAAAAGAAAATACAATTACGGGAGGTGGCTTCATCACATTCATTGTACAATTCTTTTACTACTTTTTTTCCTGGATGGCCCGCTATTTTGCAAACACGGCAGAATGGATTCTAAAATATTTTTTCAATGTAAAAATCCAGAATAGAAAGGAGGCATTTATAAGAACAGAACTGAACTATTACGTTCAGCAATTAAAAATGAGCGATACAGATGAAAATTCAGAAATGAATGAGGACATTTTTGAAAATGTATTATCATTATCCGAAACCAAGGCACGCGAATGCCTGATACCAAGAAAAGAAATTAAAGCCATCAATATTAATTCAACAATTGAGGATATTAAAAATCGCTTTATAGAAACCAGGCTAAGTAAATTGGTCGTTTTTGAAAATAATATTGATAATGTAAAAGGGTACGTCCATCAACTGGATATGTTTAAAAATCCAGAAATCCTTAGCGCAATTTTAATTCCCATTCCTGTAATTCCTGAAAGTATGAATGCAGCTGATCTCATTAATAAATTTACAAAAGAAAAAAAGAGTATTGCATGGGTAATTGATGAATTTGGCGGCACTGCCGGCATCGTAACTATGGAAGACGTTCTGGAAGAAATCTTCGGAGATATCTACGACGAATTTGATGTGCAGAAGGAATTAATAGATAAACAAATCGCTCCAAACGAATATCTTTTCAGTGGTCGCCTGGAACTGGATTTTTTGATAGAAAGATATAATTTTAAATTTAGAAAAAACGAGGAGACAGAAACACTTTCGGGATATATTATTAATCTTCATGGATCTATTCCACGTCAGAAAGACCGCATTATTCTTGACGATTATCAATTTGATATTTTGAAAGTAAGTGAAACCAGGATTGAAACATTAAAACTGAAAGTATTAAAATAGTTCGGAGTTCGTTCAGCGCAAACAGTAAACAAAGGAATAACAAGAATTCCTATTTATCTGATTGAAGAATCATATAATAATAAGCTTAACCAAAGAAAATCTAAACATCAAACCTATAATGCGTATTGCAGTTAACGCGATTTCTTTTATAAAACAGCCTTCAGAAAATGATAAAAATTCTTATGAAGAAGTTATTTTACAATTAGCAATATCTCAACCAAAACATACTTTCATTTTTCTTTTTGACAAACCTCATCAACCGGAATTGGTTCTCCCTGAAAATGTAATTCCGGTAGTAGTGGATCCGGAAGCAGATAGCCCATTGAAATGGCGGATCTTGTACAATTTAAAAGTGCCGTCTGCTTTAAAAAAATACAAAGCTGACGTTTTCATCAGCGAAAAATTTTGTTCTTTAAAAACCAAAATTCCCCAATTATTAATATCGCCGGACCTTACTTTCATTCACCAACCTTCTTATGTAAATAAAAAGTTTATCGATTTCTATAAAAAATATACTCCTCGCTTTTTAAATAAAGCGGATGCCATCATTGTCCATTCCCTGTGCTCAAAAAATGAGATCATTACCCGTTTTAAAACAGATACACAAAAAATAAAGATCCATTATAATATAGTCGCAAAGCATTTCAAATCTTTGAGCCATGCTGAAAAAGAATTAATAAAAGAAAAATATACAGATGGGAACGAATATTTTATTTACAAAGGAATTATAAGCCCGCAACAAAATTTAATAAATTTACTGAAAGCATTTTCCTTTTTTAAAAAAAGGCAAAAAAGTACAATGCAATTGATCATTGCCGGAAATGCGGGAATAGATTACGAAACTTTTTTAGAATCATTAAGACTCTACAGGTTTCAAAAGGAAGTGAAAGTATGCAAGAATTTATCCGAAGATGAATTAGGAAGAATTACAGCAGCAGCTTATGCAATGGTATATATCCCTCTTTATGAGACTTCATCTGTTTCAACTTTGGAAGGCATGAAATGCGAAATACCNGTAATTACTTCTTCNACCGGCGCTATGCCTGAGNTTTGTGGCAANACAGCNTTATTNGCAGAGCCNGAAAATTTNAAAGACATAGCCGAAAAAATGATGTTGATCTTTAAAGACGAAAAATTAAGAAAGGAATTAATCGAAAAAGGAAATATGCAGGTTACAAAATATATGGCTCAAAAAACACCAGGCATTTTATTTGAAACAATACAAAATCTTGTGAAAAAAAATCCCCTCAATTGAAGGGATTTTTTGAAATCAGTATACTACGTTTTTAATATTTTGCTCCTTCCCCGGGCTTTGGAATAGATTGACTTATAAATTCTCTCAGATCTTCATTGGCGGTGACGCGATCATCCTTGCGCATATACACCATGTGCCCGGTACGAAAACCTTTCCAACTAATACGGTCTTTTAATTTACCGCTTGGATCCATTTGCCACAAACTGTATTTTGCATTAAAAAAATCACAGGCTCCATCATAGTATCCTGATAGTACCATCAAATGCATAAAAGGATTTTGTGCCATAGCTTGTCTGAGGTTCTCTCCGGTATGGTCATTTTTTTCATCCCATGGCCAAACAGAGCCAAACATATTGTATTTCAAATCTGTTTTATACTTTAATTCGTCTCTTAAATAAATATTCATAGCCGGGGTAAATGCATGTAGCCACGCAGTTAGTTCTGCATTGTAATCAGGAGAATCGCCCGCATCTTCCCGGTCTATACCTTTGTACCGGGAATCTAACCTGCCGATTGTAAATCCTTTATCGCGTAATAATTCTTTCCAGAAAAAATCGGCAGGGATAACTAAATTATGTTGTAAAATTACTTTTTCAGACAAACCGGAATAGCGGGACATTTTTGCAGCTATTTCCTCTTTCTGCGAATCCGTTAAAGTACTTCCTTTTGCTAATGCAGGTATCAATTCATTGATTGTAAAGTTTTCAACTTCGGGCAACATGTCGGTCAAATCTTTGCCTTGTAAATCTGAAACAAGTGCTTTGTGATACCACGCTGTTGCGGAAAAATAAGGTAGCATCAAAGCTTCATCCACCGGTCCTTCACGCTTGATTCCCAAATCAGTTGGAGAAACCAGTACTACACCATCAAGATACATCCATTGAGCATTCTCCAGTTCCAGCGCAAGCCCTGAAACCCTTGTGGTACCGTAGCTTTCGCCAATAAGAAATTTAGGCGATGCCCAACGGTTGTTGCGTGTTACAAATGTATTGATCCATGTGGCCAGGTATTTAATATCTTCATTTACACCAAAAAATTTGGAATTCGGAATGTCATCACTTACTTTTCTTGAATATCCTGTATTTACAGGATCAACATAAACTATATCGGCAACGTCTAAAATTGAATTGGAATTATCGTGCAAACCATAAGGCTCTACAGGATATCCTTCATCATCGGTGTTTAAAATTCTTGGACCGGTAAAGCCGATTTCCATCCATACGGAGGGAGTGCCGGGGCCACCATTGAATGATATTACCAATGGACGTGATGCCCTGTCTTTTACATCACTTCTTTCATAATAAGTATAAAATACGGAGGCTATCGGTTTCCCATTTTCATCCCAAACCGGTAGTGTGCCTGTTTTTGCAGTATATGGAACTACCTGGCCTTTTATGGTAATGGTATTTTTGGTGATAACAGATGAATCTACAATTACCATTGGGTTTTGGTCCGCAGTTTTTTCATTTTTTGTTGATTCATTGTTAGCTGATGATTTTCTCTGAGCGTTTAATTGTTGATTGAAACAAAAACAAATTAATAAAACCGGCATTAGATTTTTCATGAATTCTTAGTTTAAGTTTTTAATTTTTAAGATCCCAAAAGGATTTGGTATTAGACATTTGCAAAGGAAATAAATTTAGAGACTTGCAATACAAAAAAAGTATGAATGGCAATATCAATCAAATAATTCGAAAATAAATTTTATGAGAACATCATTTTACACTCATTTTCTCAACTTATATACTCTCACATAATCTACATAAAATTTTTGTGGGAAAATAGAATCATCAATTGGGCCGCCCCATTCTCCTCCAATTGCAGTATTGAGCAAAAGATAAAGAGGCCCTGTAAATGAAGCCGGATAAGCTGTTGAAGGCACGGTAAAGTCTAAATAATAATGATCATCTACAAAAAGTTGAATCCTGTTTCCTCTTCGTTCCATACCGTACACATGGAAATTTGAATGAAGGTCATCAAATAATAATTTACTTCCTTTACTCAAATGTTTATTCGCTTCTGTGGAAGTAGAATCCCAACAATGCAAAGTGCCCCACACCGTTTTTGGAATATGCCCTACAAATTCCATAATATCAATTTCACTACAGCGCGGCCAGCCCACTTCCGGCACGTTTGCCCCCATCATCCATATTGCAGGCCAAATCCCTTTCCCTTCAGGAAGTTTTGCTCTCACTTCTATTCTTATGTTTCCTTTAAAAGAATGCTTCCCCAAAGTATTGATGCTCGCTGATGTATAAGCAGCCTCTTTATAATTTTCCTTTTTTGATTCGATCACTAAATTCCCATCTTTTTCATAACAATTTTCAATCCTTGCTTTCGTATAAAATTGTTTTTCATTATTGCGGACAAATCCTTCTTCATATCCCCATTTGGAGCTATCGGGTAAGCCGCTCCCATTAAACTCATCTTTCCAAAGCAACCTTCCCTTTTTACCTAACGGCTTATAATTGTTTTGCTGTGCATTAGCACAAAAACATGATAGCAACAAAATCACTAATGCTGAAAAAGTTTTATAATGCATAAAACTGATGTTTTTATTTTATTTTCTTCAACCGAAACATTTTTGTTTCGTGGCTTAATACGTTTCTTATGTGTGATCACAACCTGCTTTTTCCATTCCGTTATTACCATAGACTCCCCTATTTCGCGAACAATATTTTCATTAATACCAGTGGTAAAATAATTCCATTTAAACCCCCAATTGGAGGCGTGGGAGCCAGATCAATTTTTGCATCAGAAGAATTCTGAGCATTTGCTGAAAAAATATTCAGGCAACATGCAATCATGAAAACTGAGAGGATTTTTTGATCATCTTTCGTGGTTTTATTTTTGATGAATAACTTTTTAATCTATAAGAATTAGAATTAAAGATTGGCAATTTTTGCACCTAATCAATATCTTTCATCAACACTGCTAATTTTTCTAAAATATCCGAACTATCGTACAATAAAGCAATAAATTTGAATTATTCCGATGAAAGGAATTTAAACTCCTAATCAAAATTTACAAAAAATACATTTTTATGAAACCAATTATGAAACCAACTTTAAAAAAATTAGCTATCCTTTCTGCGATCTTTTATATATTAAAAGTAATAGCGGCATTCCAAGGCTGGCAATTAGGAATTAAATTTGCATATGCATTCATTATTTTTTTCACTGGTTTTCTTCTCTGCCTGGTTTTATTATTAATTGACAAATATCTTTAAGATAAAATAAGAATCATCCTTAAAAGTTTGTTTACTGCACCATAATCTCATCTGCGAATAACCATGCAGGTTTTCCTTCTCCCGGGTGGCCTTTGGGGCAAACTCCTAAATTTTTTGCGCTTACGCGAATGTATCTTGCTTTCTGTAATGAAAAATTCAAGGTAAAATCTTTTATGATAAAACCCTTTTCATCTGGTGAAATCGTATTTTTTACCGTTCCCAGATCCGTAAAATTTTCCCCGTCATTGGAAACTGCATACGTTACTGATTGTGGTAAAAAAATCCAGTCCTTATTATGTTGCAGACAACCAATAGTGATTTTTTGCATATCGGTTTCGGCGCCCATATCTATTGTTGCAATCAAATCATTCCCTTCAAATCCGTGCCAATACTTACTTAAATCATCAGTACCCCGCACGCCGTCTGTAAGAGTGTTGGGCCCATCAGCCATATAATATTTACTTTCAGGATAAGTATAAGTTACATTTTTACCAATCGCCTTATGCATCACAAATTTTTGTTCAGCAGGTTTTACACCCATCACTCTTCCATCTTCTACAATCACTGCTTTTACAGTAACGGAAGAGTCAATGGGAACAGGGCTTTCATATTGATTGCTTGTCACATCGGGATCGCTGCCATCGGTAGTATAATAAATTTTGGGGCCAGGAATTTCAGAAGAAAGAATGACAAATAATTTTCCATCCTTCGAAGAAGGCTTTATAGCAACAGTAAAATTTCCAGGGCAATAATTAAATCCTTTTTGGCCAAAAACTTTAAACTGATTTTGCAGGCGGTTATAAAAATCATCATAGTTTTTTTCTTCTTTGGGAGTCCACACCGCTTCAGATAACGCAAGCATACGAGGCAAAACCATGTACTCCAAATGCGATACGGTCGAAATAAATTCTGTCCACACATTTGCCTGTGCACCCAAAATATATTTAGCTTCAGTGGAATCTAATTCTTTTGGAATCGGATTATAATCATATACCATTTTCAAGGAATTGAATCCACCTATAGCCTCAGGTTCGCCTGCAGGCCCAGCCTGGTAATGATCAAAATAAAGCGGCGTACCCGGTGTCATCACTACATCATGGTGCATCTGTGCTGCCTTAATGCCACCATTTTCACCACGCCAGCTCATCACAGTAGCTTCAGGGGCTAAACCACCTTCCAGGATTTCATCCCAACCGATTAATTTTCTGTGATGGGCTATCAAAAACTTTTCTATTCGTTGAATAAAATAACTCTGCAATTGATCTTCACTTGTGTCTCCCAGTTTCTTCATTAATGCCTGGCACCTGGGATCATTTTTCCACGGCGTTTTATCCACTTCATCGCCACCCACATGAATATATTTGGAAGGAAATAATTGCATTACTTCAGTTAGTACATTTTCTAAAAAAGTAAAAACGCTGTCATTCGAAACATCATATACCGACTGGATGCCCGGGGGATATATTCCACCAGTAATTGTCAATTGAGGTTTTTGAGTGCANGACAACCAAGGATAAGCCGCAATAGTGGCAGCAGAGTGGCCGGGCATTTCTATTTCAGGAACGATCGTGATATTTCGCTCTTTTGCATAAGCGCCTATTTCACGTATTTGTTGCTGGGTATAATATCCGCCATAATTGGTTTCTTCACCTGGCTGTGTTGGCTGACATTCGCTCCATGGAATACCGGTTCTGTCTGCACGCCACGCACCAACAGAGGTAAGCTTAGGATATTTTTTTATTTCAATTCGCCATCCCTGGTCATCGGTTAAGTGCCAGTGAAATGTATTAAATTTATACGCAGCCATCAGGTCAATATATTCTTTTATCATTTGTGGCCCAAAGAAATGCCTGCATACATCAAGGTGCATTCCGCGCCATTTGAAACGCGGATAATCTAGAATTTTCATACATGGCACTTGCAATTCTGCATTGGTGCGTATTTGAGGCAATGTTTGAAAAAGAGATTGCATCCCATAAACTATTCCTGTTTTCGTATTAGCGATGATTTTTATTGAATTGGGCGATACGTCTAAGAGATAACCTTCGTCTCCAATTGTTGCTGTTTTTTTAATTTCAAGGACAATGGATTTACTCTTTTTTGTATTAATAGGTAATACATCACCGGAAATATTTTTTATAAATGTATTCAAAAAATCAGCTGCATGGCGAAGCTCACTTTCTTTATTATTAAAGACGATAGAAGTATTTCTGTCAATTATAAAATGTCCATCCTGAACTGAAAGGCTTACTGGTTGAGGGATTATGCTTATTGCTTGTTGCGATTTTCCAAGGAAAGGGAATAATAACACTAAAATAAAAATCAGCTTTTTGTTCATTGGTATAGTTTGTATTTTAAAATTATTTTCATTGAATTGCCATTAAAAGAAAAATTAGGAAGGAAACAATATGCAATCACTAAAATAACTTTATCTTCTAAAATTTAAATCTGGAATTGCTGTTATTTCTTTGTCTCCCGCAAGGCAGGCTTCTTTGCCGCTATTGAATAAAATCATTATGCTCCATCCAAATTCTCAAAACATCCATCCAATTATCTTTCTTTTCCAGGAGATGAGTTCCAAATCCATGTCCGCCATTTTGATAAATATGCATTTCAGCAGGAACATGATTTTTTAATAAGGCCTCATAATATTTGATACTGTTTTCAGGATTTACAGTATTATCATCTCCTGCAAGAACCAAAAATGTAGGGGGTGTATATTCTGTTACGTGCAATTCGTTTGAAAAATTTTTCATCAAATTCCCGGATGGATTTTTTCCCAACAGGTTTTCCTGGCTTCCCTTATGTGTCAATGAATTCAACATGCTTATTACAGGATAAGCAAGAATAGAGAAATCAGGGCGCAATGAAATGTGGTTTGGGTTTGAAATATAATCTTTATCAAAGTGAGTTGACGCGGTTGCTGCTAAATTTCCGCCTGCTGAAAATCCCATGATTCCTAT
>JGI20205J14842_1000028_pt1 | contig 31937 bp, 26 predicted proteins | sample NGESurshal092012_2_FD_14842 | JGI IMG/M metagenome (IMG submission 14842) | reverse complement strand
TCCAATCCGGTAATTACCGGGAACCATTATCCGAAAAACCAATAACACATTAAAAATGTGTAAGCTTTAATGAATCTTGAATCACAATCGCAACAAAAAATGAATGCGATTAAAAATTTTAAAAATGTCCCACTTACCAGGGACATTTTTGTTTTGCTTTACAAAGTTGGATCGTTTATATAAGCAATTTTTTATGTCAAAATAAAGAAGAAAAATAGAATTATTACCTTCTTCCTGCCAAATGGATAGTTTCATATTTGTGAAAGTAGTTGACAAAATTCAAATATTCCTAATCGTAGCAACGCCCGTTGGGAAAGGATTTTCAAAAGGATTTGGTCCTCACAAGTAATTCGGTAATTAGCCTGCTAATCAATAAATTAATAATAATTGAATAACTTAACAATAAGATCTAAAATCTATCTTTTTAACATATTTTATCGATCTTTAAAAAATAATTTGTCGTACTTCTTTTTAAATTACTGTTTATCAAATGAAAAGAGCGGTAAAAAAACATCCATTAGCAATAAGATGGTTCCACTGGATCAATTTTCCGGTGATCGCAGTAATGGTATGGAGCGGCATGCTGATCTATTGGGCTAATGACGTTTATCGTATTGGGTTTGGAGATAAAACCATTTTAAAATTTTTTCCTGATTCATTTTACCAGGCATTACATATCCCTTTCAGACTGGCCGAAGGAATGAGCCTCCATTTCGTTTTTATGTGGTTCTTTGCCATCAATGGTCTTATTTATGTATTGTATCTAATTTTTTCGGGCCAATGGAGATATATTTTTCCTGACAGGAAATCTATAAAAGAATCATTAATTATGGTATTACACGATCTGCATTTAACAAAGAAAGTCCCAAATCAAAAAAAATATAATGCGGCACAAAGGATTGCCTATACTGTAGTAATCTTCATGGGATTAGGTTCTGTATTAACAGGTCTTTCTATTTACAAACCGATACAATTTGGCACTTTAACGTCTATGCTTGGAGGTTACGAATGGGCGCGTATAGAACATTTCACACTTACTATCCTATTCGCATTATTTTTTTTAGTACACATTGTCCAGGTAATTTTAGCAGGATGGAATAATTTTCAAAGTATGGTTACCGGCTTGTTTATTTTAAGAGACAATAAAAAAATATTAGCGCCGGTTTTTATTCCTGTTGAAGAAACTGACGATAAAATTGACAAAGAAAATCTACTAATTATCTCAAACCAAAAAGAAGGAATTTCAACTCAAAAAGAAGAAACATTCAATGAGAAAATTTCTACTTCTAAAAATAATGACGGGAACTATGAACAAGACGTAAAAACTAATTTAGATGAATGACCAGAAAGAAATATTAATCTCTAAAAAAAAATTAAGAAATAAAAGCATAGTAGCTTTCATCCTTTTTATCCTTGCAATAGCAGCAGCTATTTTTATCTGGAAGTGGATACATAGCCAACCGGAAATAGCAGAAGCCCCCAAACCCCTGCGTAAAGTATTAGCTTTAAACGAAAAAGTTTTTTCAAAGGGTATAAGCAACTACCATCTGGCAAAAACATATCCTGTTTCTGAAGCTGTGAAGCATGTAAGAGTAAATGGAGATATAGGTTTAAAAACCGCCTTAGACAGCAACTGGAAATTACATGTAATAAAAGAACCGGGCGATACCTTATTGATTACGATTGCAGATATTAAGGCATTACCCAAAACAGACCTTGTCTTTGATTTTAAATGTATTGAGGGATGGAGCCAGATCACGCATTGGGCAGGAGTAAAGTTTAGCGACTTTGCCAGGAAGTATAACCTTAATGCACAAACGCAGATGAATTATGTTGGATTATCTACTCCTGATAAAGAATATTATGTTGGAATTGATATGGTAAGCATGATGCATCCGCAAACTCTATTATGTTATGAAATGAACGGCAAACCACTACCCCTTAATCAAGGGTATCCATTGCGATTAATAATACCAGTCAAGTATGGAATTAAAAGTATCAAACGTATAGGTACTATATTTTTCAGTAATACTCCCCCACCCGATTATTGGTATGAGCGGGGCTATGATTATTTTTCAGGATTGTGAAATGAAATAAAATTATAACTTCCGCAAAATTATTTTACGCCTCTCTATAAAAAGCAATTTGAATAAACTTTCCAGTATTTTGAATCATTTATTTCGTCGCATTCCACGTATTATTTTTCCTGTTTATATCCGGTAATTCTTCATTAGGATCCAACACCACAGAGGTCAGGGGTGTTGTAGAATTATATTTAAAAGTCCATACTCCGCCACGTTGCCAAACTTCTACAGGCAATTTTATTTCCCGTGAATTACCATTCTCCTCAGTTACTTTTATAATTACCGGCAACGCCATTTGTTGTAAGTTTTCTATAGTGATTAGCGCTCCGTCAGCAGGCTGTTCATTTACATATTTCACACTCTTTACTGACTGATCTAATTTCCAGGTTTCATAAAACCATTCTTTCCAAAACCAGTTAAGATTGTCTCCGGCTGCATCATTCATTGTACGGAAAAAATCTATTGGTTGGGGATGTTTATACGCCCATCGGTTGATATATGTTTTAAAAGCATAATCAAACCTGTTAGGGCCTATAACAGAATTGCGCAAAATATTTAAAGCAGTAGCAGTTTTAAAATAATACTGACCATAATCTCTGAGGCTCATAGATTCCGGGGGGGTCATTAAAGGATCTCCGCTCCTTGTTAATGTTCTTGCCATACCCAAAATACTCCTGTTGGTAGTATCACCATATTCGCCATGATTAAAAGAATTAGATGCGTAACCATTAATAAAAGTATTCATTCCCTCATCCATCCACATGTAACGCCTCTCATTGGTTCCTACTACCATTGGAAACCAGTTGTGTCCTATTTCATGTGTTACATCGTGCCATAAATTCGCTTTACGGATTCTATAACTGCAAAAGACAATTCCGGGATATTCCATTCCCAATGCCACTCCTGCTACAACTACTGCAGAATTCCATGGATATTCAAAATATGTTTTGGAATAAAACTCTACACTTTGTTTTAAATATTGAGTAGCCCTGCCATAAGCGTCATAGCCTTTGCTTTCTTCAGGGTAAACTGCCATAGAAATTCCTTTTCTTCCTGAAGGAAAATTAATACGTGCAGCATCCCAGATGAATGCCTTGGAAGCAGCCCACGAAACATCCCGTGAATTATGCATTTTAAAATGCCATGTCATCATACCTTTTTGCGAAAGTCTTGTTGATGCGGCGCCAATTTCATTTTCATTAATAATAGATACAGTGCTGTCGCTTTTGCGTGCCTCATTTAATCTTTTAATTTCAGTAGCCGTAAGTACCTGCTCCGGATTTTGAAGATCTCCGGACCCTACTACGATCATATCTGCGGGCACGGTAACATAATAATCAAAGTTGCCATAATCACAATAAAATTCTCCCAATCCCATATATGGTAAGGTATTCCAGCCTTTTATTTCATCATAGACGCACATTCGGGGATACCATTGTGCCAGTTGATAGATCACCCCGTTTTTGGTATATAATCTTCCCATACGGTCTGCACCATATTGAGGAATAGAGAAAAAATAATTTACTTTAATATCTATCTTATCGCCATGGGGCTTAACGGTAAATGGTAAACGCAATTGCATTCTTGTATCGGTTATTACCGGAGTAATCTGATAAGTTTTACCTTTATAAATTACTGACACGGATTCAATATGATAACCACCTTTTGTATAGCCTTTTACATCAAAGCGATCTCCGGAAACCAGGGTGGTAGAAGCTCCGCGCGAATCCGGATTGAATAAATTTTGATCTAACTGTAACCAAAGGTAATTTAACACATCAGGACTATTGTTAGTATAATTAATCATTACATCCCCTTTGAGAGTGGTATCTTTCTCATCTAATGAGGCATGAATTATGTAGTTCACACTGTTTTGCCAATATTTAGGACCTGGCTCTCCACTGGCGCTACGGAATTCAGTGCCTTGCTGATTCAAAAACAATGGGTCAAACACCTCGTTTTTATTATAAACAGAAGCTGAATCTTGTGCGAAAGTATTTTGACATAAAATAATTCCGGCTAAAAGCAAAATACAATTAGAAATAAAATGTTTCATTTAAAAAAANTTTGAGCTATAAAAGTAGGAAATAAATAATTTCAATTTGAATAAAGAAAAAAAGAGAACAGTTATAATAATAAATATTCGTAGTAAATTTCAAATAAAATTCAACTTTCTATTGTTTTCATTAAAACAGGGTCCCAATAAATTATTTTATTATTAAAATAACTTTCATTGCACGCAAGCGCAGGCGCAGCAGCTCTGAAACCAAATACAGCATCTTCAACAACAGGTTTTCCATTTCTTACGCTGTCAAAAAAATTAATATGATGTTGCAGGTGTGCATCATAGTTATAAGGCTGTCTGTAAATTATGTCGGGTTTATTATTTCTCTTTTGATGTTCAGGCGTATATTTCGAATTATATTTTTTTAAAAGCTGCTGCTGCATGGCTTCCGGATAAGTATCTAAAGCATCCCAACCACCAATTCCAGGAGCTTCCGGCATTTTACTGTGATGCACGGTAAGGCCTTCTCCATCAATAATTATAGTTCCTTCATCTCCAACAAAACGAGTGGTTTCTGAACCGCCTGTACCGCTTACAAAATTAACTTGTAATGTGAGTTGAAATGGAGAATGTTCAGGGCTTTCTGCGTATTGCATAATTCCTGCCATTATATCGGGAACATTACGGCCGTCTTTCCAATAGCACAATTGCCCAGACGCAAATATTTTTTCTGGTCCTTTAGAGTCTGTTATTACATGTGTCCCTGAAAGCAGATGAACAAACAAATCGCCCGCGACTCCTGTACCAAATTCCCGATAATTCCTCCACCAGAAAAATTTCTTGGGATCATAAGGAATTTTTTTCATGCCGGCAATATAACGATCCCAATCAACTGTTTCAGGCGATTCATCGGTGGGCATAGTATATTCCCAGGCGCCCAAAGCATCCTGGCGGTCATAAACTGCATTTACCATATTTAGCTTTCCTATCTCCCCCGACTTGTATAATTCATGCGCCTTTTGAAACACGATATTGCTTACATATTGGCTTCCCACCTGCATCACTTTTCCACTTGCTTTCTGAGCATTAATAACACCCATTCCTTCCTCAATATAATGTACCATTGGCTTTTCGCAGTATACATGTTTTCCTGCATGCAATGCCTCTTTAGTTATGCGCGCATGCCATTGATCACAGGTAGAAATAATAACTACGTCTATATCTTTTCGCTGAAGGATTTTCCTGTAATCATTTGTTACGAAAAGATCCTTGCCATATAATTCTTTTGCTCTTTCAAGTCTGCCGGTATAGAGATCGCAGACGGCAACCAAATTTACGCCAGGAACTTTTAATGCTGTATTCGCATTGTTATTGCCCATAATTCCCAATCCTATTGAAGCGACATTTATGGAATCATTGGAAGAAAAATGCTTTTGATATTGAAGAATGTATTCTTCTTTTCTTTCCTGAGCAGCAAATGTAGCCAGGGAACCTGCGCCAAGTGCAAGAGTAGTGCCTGTAAGTTGCTTTAGAAATTTTCTTCGGGATGATTGATTATTTTTTTGCACATTATTTACTTTAGATGAAGTCTTAAAAATACTAAAAAAGAATGTATCAATTACAGAAAATAGTATTTTTTACTCTTGGCAAATAAATCTTATGCTCATTTCAAATGTGAGGAGGGTATCCTTTGGGCCAGCCAGCTATCTTTTAAAGGGATGATCCAGTTGTTTAATAATTCTTTCTTTGTAAGAATAGTATTATTAAAATATAAAGTATCCGGAGTGATGATATCGTTTTCGATAGAATAATTCACTTTTGACAAAGGAATTAAGAGAATATTCTCTTTCACAATAAAAGCCAGCATTTGCCTGTCAAGTAATTGTACATTGAAATCCTGCTGCAGATTTTTAATAAATCTTATAGATGAATCAGTGCTACAACCTCCGATTTTTACTTTTGTTTCATCAGCCATAATAATAATAAAATGGCCAAAGAATAAATTTGCGTATCCTTTTACTCCACTACCGTGACTATTCCATTCTTTGCAAAAATTTTCCAACAAGTCTTCTATCTGCAATACCTCAGGAATATCAAATAGACGATTGCTTTGATAAACCCAAACTCTGGAATTATTATTAAAATCTTCAGGGATTAAATCTTGAAAATGAATATTCATAGGTTAAAGTTAAAAAGTATATTTTATAGAAAGAAGAAATAAAAGTGAAAGTTTTGTTTACTCTCTTTCCCAGAAAATCTAAATTACTTTTCTCATTTTACAATTTTCCTGCCAAATAATAATTTCTCTTTGAATAGGATATTAAAAAACCCCAAACAATTACTGCAAGGGGTTTAAAACTAATTGAGAACATGAATTATGCTAACTTCCCTAGTCTCTTTAAATAATGAATATGAGATAAAATAGCGTGACGCATTTTAGGAAATTCAATATAATTGATCCCATATTCTCCACAAGTCTTTTTAATTATTTTACTTATGGCAGGATAATGTATATGTGAAATCCTGGGGAATAAGTGATGTTCGATTTGAAAATTTAAACCTCCCAGTAACCAGGATATAGTTTTACTCTTAGTAGCAAAGTTGGCAGTGGTATTTATTTGATGAATTGCCCATTCATTTTCAATTTTACCCGTCACTTCGGTGGGCATAGGAAAATCAGTATGTTCTACGGTATGAGCCAGCTGAAATACAATACTGATAGCAAGCCCGGTTACCATAGTAATGATTAAAAACCCAATGATCCATTTCGTAAATCCTAATAACATGATAGGTAGCACTACAAACATAAATGCATAAATAACCTTTGCTGCCCAGAAAGAAAAATGCTCGTAGGCTGTCATTTTCCTAAGCGGAACAGTTCCTATTTTACGTTTAAAATATTTTTGATAGTCTGTCATAAATATCCAGATAATATGTAACATAGCGTACAAAAACCAAAAATAATATTGCTGGAATTTATGCATTTTCATTCTCTTTTGAGTAGATGCAAACCTAAGCCAGGGGCGGGCTTCAATATCATCATCAATACCATCAATGTTAGTGTAGGTGTGATGAATAATATTGTGTTTCATATTCCACATAATAGCGCTGCCTCCTAAGAAATTTAATGAGGCACCTGCAGCTTTATTTAAAAATTTGTATTTACTAAAACTTCCATGTGCACCATCGTGCATCACATTGAAACCTATTGCAGCCGTTAATAAGCCAAAGAAAATACATTCAGGAATGGCTACCCATACACCAGGCGTGAAAAAAACAAGATGTACATATACCAGTAAATAGAAAAAACAGAATAGAGAAGCTTTAAAAAGTAAAGCGAAATTACCCGTCATTGGGCGATGCTGATCGGTAAAATATTGATTGACGCGGTCTTTTAGTACCAGGTGAAAATCTCCTTTGCCTTGCATGAATTTTGGAGTGAGCATTATTGATGTTAATTTATTATTTGTAATTTATTCTATTTTTCTCAAAACATNTTGTTAAGTAATATTCTTTATGAATGCGTCGAAAGATTGCATTCCTATCATCTTTTTTGAAATAAAGCCTTCNGCATGTGTTACACCTATCATTTTNCCAAACATTTTTGAACGGTTAATCACGCTTTCTAAAAATTCGGGTGNTGAAATATACGTTTGCGGTTCATTATTATTTTCACTGGTAAAGAACTGGGTTTTAAATGCCNTTATTGCCGCNAGTTTCTTTTCTATAACTTCTGAAATATCTATAACGAATGAAGGAGTAAAATATTGATCCTGAATATAATTAAAAACATATTTAGGCCTCCAGATTTCCTGTTTGTTCTTTTTGTCTAAAGTCTCAATCTTTCTTAATCCGGATAAAAAAGCCGCATCAGCTACTAATTTTGCAGCACGACCATGATCGGGATGCCGATCATCGGGGGCATTGCATAAAATTACTTCGGGTTGATATTTTCTAAGAACTGTTATTATTTTTCTTTGATTCTCTTCGTCGTTTCTGAAAAAAGCATCTTCCATATCAAGATTATCTCTCACATCCACACCCAAAATCTCAGCAGAATCCTCAGCCTCTTCTTCTCTTGTTTGTGCGGTGCCACGTGTTCCTAATTCTCCTCTTGTAAGATCTATAATACCAACTTTTCCACCTTTCTTTTTTTCAACTAATAATGTACCAGAGCAACTTAATTCTACATCATCGGGATGGACTCCAAATGCTAAAAGATCTAATTTCATTTTATTCAGTAAATTTCAAAAGAGAAAGTCAAGATAAATAATAGGCCGCAAAGGTACGATAAATTGATTTTTTAATGACAGTTTTATGATTTTATTTAGGGTTCGGATCCGAAACGATAAATTTAGCAATGAATGGCTAGTGCATTGACTGTAAATGTTATATAATACACTTTTAATATTCATGCAATTCTTTAACCCGAATATCCATACATTCTTTGCACTTCTTTTACAATGCTTTCCATTTCAGCATCTTTTCCATTAGCGTCATAAGGTTGCTTAAGATCGCTTCCAAATACAAATGCAACCGTTTGCCAGAAACGGGCAGTGAAACCTCCCTTCAATTGTTTTAAAATATCATAACAATCTACACCTCCTGTTTCGCGGTTAATTAATTTCATTAAAATCTTACCCTGGTAAACAGAAAGATTTTTTAAAGGGTCTGTAAATTCTTTCTTCAATTCTTTTTCGCGAGTGTTGATGTATCTATTTACAGCCTGTTTGTTAGGATCATTGGCAATGTGTTTTTCAATATCGCTAAATACCCAGCCTGCGCGACGCGCATAAGGATAAGTTACATAAATCGCATTTCTCAGCCTGGTCCATGCCTCCCTGGCAGCAGCACTGCGCCTGCCCCATACATATACTCCGGCAAGTATTTTTGCTTCAATAGTATCGCCTTCGTATACCACAGCAGCGCAAACAATGGTATCATATTTCCCATACTGCGGAATAGCGGGTGTTTGTGATTTTTGAGCTAAAGTGGCCTGGGATCTTGCATTAAAGGAAATAGATATTAATCCCAAAATTATCAGTGAAAAAACAAAAGGTGTAATATGAAAGGATCCGGTCCGCATTGCTTCTGTAAATTTATAATTTTTATAGCTCAAAGCAAAAGCTATTTTGTAAAATATTTATCAAAATATAAACGGTAATTTCTTTAGGATGGTTTTATGAATTCCCTTTTTGCAGTAAACTAACTTTTATAGGCGATTAACTATTTGCAAGTAAAAACATATAAAACAGGAAAAGAAATACCATTCCTATAGACAAATATGCTGCCCATTTCGCTGCTTTTACCCTGTTTACAAGTGATACTACAAAGCCACATGACATGATTACCAGGCCAAGCCAAACCAAATTGATATAGGGGAAATAATAAGCTTTTAGTGTAATGAATTCTGTAAGTTTATCTGTCTCTTTAGAATTGATTTTAAACTTTTTATCTCCTGATATACCCGAAAAATTGAGGTACAGGTTTTGTGCCTCCACTGTGTCGTCAATATAATTTATTTCCTGGTTGTGGATAGATAATGCAGGATAGGCTTTATACCTCCTGCCATTTTGCCCATACACTGTTATATCAGCCACCAGTGCAGTATCTGTCGGTAAAAAATGAAACCCGTCGATATCAGGATTTTTAAGAATAGCATTCAAAATATAATATCCTTTCGAATAAAATATTGAATCGCCAACGGCCAGTTTGTGTGGCTTAAATGAAACCGTATCGTTTTTAGTATCAGGGATAGAAATAGTAGAGATATAAGTAAATATATCATGCGTTAAATAATGCTTGGTTCCAGGGTTAGAAGTAAGATTATTATCTTTCATCCGGTAGGCATCTGGAGATAAAACAAAATCTTCTTCCACTTTTCCTGTTGCGCTGTCAATTTTTTGAAAATGGAGATTATAAAAAGTTCTGTTTTTTTCATTGGAAGCAGAATCATTCACATAAGTAACCGTGTATTTCCCCATTTCCGTGGGAACGTGTTTCAGTAGTGTCAAATTTTCCATCGGGTCTTCGGTTCCTCTTCCGGTCGGGTCTTTTTCAAATGGAATAAATAAACCGGTTTTACTGTTATCACTTATTACTTTTCTGTTTCCGGATGAAATCAACATACCCCCTATCATTAGGGCAAAACCAAGATGTGCGATAGCCGCTCCGCCGGCTTTTAATTTCAATTTTAGAACTGATTTGAGGTAAAATGCATTTGCCATAACAGAAAAAATGGAAGCAAATAATGCAAGGTAAATAGCAGCCAAAAAGCCCGGGCCTTTTTTGGAATATTCTACAGGATAAAAAAAAGCTATCAGCACAGAAGTCACTACCGCAATTCCTAAAGGCCAGGAAAGTTTATTCATTAAATATTTCTTTCCGGTATTTTTATATTTCAAAAATTGGGATGCTCCGGTAAGCAATCCAACAATTACTGCAACAAGTACCAACACTTTATTATAAGCAAATTCCCTGTCTTGCGGATCTGCGTAATTGGTTCCAAAAATCTTATTATACACCGGCAATGAGGTAATGGAAATAATAAATAACGCAGAAAGGAAAAGGATCAATGCGCCAATGAACATCCAGAATTCCCTTGAAGACATATTCTCTTCTTTTTGAATAGCAGGAATGCTTTTATAATTTTTGAAAAACAAATAGAATACCGGTAATGAGATGGCCACTACATAAATACCAATCAACACATTCATTGCTGTTCCCGCTTCTGTAAAAGAATGAACAGATGTATCGCCCAATATTCCTGTACGTGTTAAAAAAGTGGAATAGAGAACAAATAAATAAGCAAGAATTATAAAAAGATAAGAGGCCCTTAAAGCATTTTTGGTAGAATTAAAAATGGCCATGCAATGTAATCCTGCAACAAGAATCAGCCAGGGTACAAAAGCGGCATTTTCTACAGGATCCCATGCCCAGTAGCCGCCAAAAGAAAGTGATTCGTAAGCCCATTTGCCACCCATCATTATCCCGGTTCCTAATACACAGCCACTTAACAAAGTCCATGGCAGTGCAGCTTTTACCCAACCACCCCAGTCTTTTGTGATTAAAGATGAATAAGCAAACGCAATAGGAACTATAGTACTCGCAAAACCCAAAAATAAAATGGGCGGATGAATGACCATCCAATAATTTCTTAATAAAGGATTTAAACCAATTCCATCTTTTATAAAAGTAAGATAATCAGGTTGGCTGAAAATAGGCCCTTCCAATTCATTCCTGGTAAGAACAAATGGGCTACTACCTATGCGTACATTAAAAATATACAATCCCAAAATCATCAGTACCAGGAAAACCTGTGCAGAATTTACAATACTCATTACAGGAGCTTCTCTTTTTTTTGCAGTAAAGATCAACACCGTTCCCAAAGCACAATGCCACAAAGACCAAAGTAAAAAGCTTCCTTCCTGGCCTTCCCAAATACAAGCCAGCAGATACTTTGGCTCCAGTTCTTTGGATGCATGTTTGTAGGCATAGAGGTACTCAAAATAATGATTGGAGCATATATAAAAGATACAAAAAAAGACAGCCAGAAGAGAAAACACCTCGATAAAAAACGCACCGCGCGCAAAACGAATCCACGCTTGTTTTTCACCTGCTTGTCCGACAGACAGGTTTTCCTGTTGAATTTTGGTAGCCTTAAAATAAGAGATAGCTGAAACGATAGAAGCAACAAATGCGAGTAATACAAAAAAGTGCCCTACCTGTCCCGGTAGTAAATGTTCATTCTCAAATGTCATGTTAGTACGTCTTAATATTGAGTAACCGTTTTTTCCAATTGTTTTTTATCATCCTTGTATTTCGACGGACATTTGAGTAAAATATCGTTACATTCAAAAACATTTCCCTCCATCTTTCCTTTCAAAACCACTCTGTCACTCTGTTCCAGCTCAGCAGGTTTTGGATTGTGATAGATAACCTGTGTGGTGTTACCAAGACTGTCCACGGCATAAAAAGAAAGATAATTAGGATCTTTTAATGCATCATATTCTATAGGTTTTGATTTGTCGAGCCGGGCAATCAGATGCACATATTGACCTTGCTTTTGTTTTGCAGAACCAATCGTGTCATAAGTAGAAAAATCTACTGAATACATTAATAAGGCTCCAATGGCTGCCGCAATTGCAACCAAAATAATTATACTGGATGTTTTCATTATTAAGTTTTTGGAATTGCAAATTTAGTGAAAAATGGGATGCTGAATTTCTGAATTTTATGTGATTTCGATCATGTATTATTAATATGAGACATATAGCCACAAATTGTCGGGAGTTAAGAAAATCCTATTCCATGGCTGTACACCTGGCTCAGACACCAGGGGACTTACAAACAACACGAAAAAATACAAAAAAACTTGCTTTACTGTCCAGGGGATCTCTTCTGAGAAAAAAGAAATTTATAAAACGCAGTCTGACCTTTGATTCTAACACCACTTCCTTATGGTAAGAACCATTGTCCGAATCGGAACGGTGTAACGGGTGGCTTTCTTGGCAGGAATATTCAAGATTCTTATCATCCATCAACTAATAACAAACAAACCAATTATCACTATTAATATTATACTTATTACCTTTGCCGTCCAAAAAAAAATCAAGATTAAAAACAATGGTAGATCTCACCGATTTTGATCCGAATTCTGTTGGAAATCCGAAAAACGGAATTTTTGGGCTTCCCTTCAAAGAAGAAGATGCAAAGCTTGTTTTATTACCTGTACCATGGGAAGTAACAGTAAGTTATAAACCAGGTACCTCAAGAGCTCCTGAACATATATGCAGTGCCAGCCTACAGGTGGACCTCATAGATGATGATATTACTGACGGATGGAAACGTGGGATTTATTTGAGAGAAATGGATAAAAATATTCTGGCCAAAAGTGATTACCTGCGCAAAGAAGCAGAATTATATATCAATTATATTACCGAAGGAGACGAGGAGGATGGAAATAAATTTATGCAAAAAGTGCTGAAGGAAATAAATGAGGGAAGTGATTTTTTAAATGAATGGGTTTATNATCAAACAAAAGAATTACTGGACAGTGGTAAATTAGTAGGAATTTTAGGNGGCGATCATAGTTCGCCACTCGGCTTTTTTAAAGCAATGGCAGAGAAGCATAGCGAATTTGGCATCTTACAAATAGATGCGCATTGCGATTTACGACAGGCGTATGAAAATTTTAAATATTCCCATGCCTCTATTATGTACAATGCGCTTACAGAAATACCAGAGGTAATAAAATTAGTGCAGATAGGCATAAGAGACTATTCTGTATGTGAAACAGATTATATTAAAAAAAGTAATGGAAGAGTTGTAACCTATTTTGATAAAAATATTAAAGAGCGATTATACGAAGGTGAAACCTGGAAACAAATAACCGGTGAGATTGTAAATCAACTTCCTCTAAAAGTGTATCTCAGTTTTGATATTGACGGTCTCGATCCTAAATTGTGTCCTAATACAGGGACTCCTGTACAAGGCGGTTTTGAGACGCAGCAGGTTTATTATTTATTAAGAAAAATAATAGAAAGCGGAAGACAGTTGATTGGTTTCGATCTGAATGAAGTAGGAATCAGCCTCAATGAATGGGATGAAAATGTGGGAGCGAGAGTTCTTTTTAAACTATGCAATCTTCTGATAGCATCAAATGAAAAATATGCAACAGTTTGACATCATTTTAAAAAACGATAAAATAAAATCATACAATAATATAGCGCTGATTTTTTTGTTATTAAATTTCGCAATTTTTATTTTTTTATTGTTTTATGATATATATAGGTATCCTGCATTGGCTTTTATCCTGGCTTTGATAATTTATCTTTTGATGCGGTGGTATCTTTTCAATAATAATAAAACCAACTATTTTGTAGACGAATTTGTATTTTTTATTCCTGCTGCAGGTTGGTTAGGATTACACAATTATTTTATTGCATTAGGATGTTTATTAATGGGAATTTTGTATAAATTATCTTTGCAAAAATTAAAATTTGTTTTCACGCGGGGAAATATTATGAAAATGAATTTCCCAAAAAAGGAATTCAAATGGAACGGCTTTAATAATGTAATCCTGAAAGGAAATATTCTTACGCTCGATTTTAAAAATAATAAATTGTTTCAGGCAGAAATCGAAAACAAGGATGTTAATGAAATAGAATTTAATTCATTTGCACAACTACAATTGCAAAAGGTTCAAAATCCGGGCGTATAGTTAAACCGGGTAAAACTTATCAATCAATGAAACATTCTCCATTTCTTTTATACTCTGATGGTATGGGAAATATCTTTGAAGACACTTCGCTGTATGTTTGCGGCAGAAGCGGATGGGATGCCTTACCTGTAGAAAACGAAGAATGGATCGAATTGCCGAAAGGCGGTCAATTGTATGAATTGCCTAACAGGCGCGGCATTGGTATAGACGTAACGTCAGGTGAAATGCGTCTATGCGAAAAAGGTTGGGCGGTTGCCGCTTTCATTCCTCCCGCTTTTACGGGCACTTATCTTGCCGCTTATGAAACACTTCCCGGTGCAGAGACGCTCCCGCTTTTTTGTTATACAGCGGCCGGTTGGTACAATCAAAATTTTTATGTCACTGCTATAAGGATAGAAAAAGATATCAGGCAGGAGAGTGAAGGATTTGATGAAGTGAAAATTGAAACAGGTGTAAAGGAATTATTATCTGCGTATAAGCATAATCGTTTGGTACAGCATTTGGCAAATAATTGTTGCCTGACTTATCATTGCCCTGCTGCAAGGAATTATTTTATGGGCAGATGGGAATGCCCGGTGCCGAGTTCGCCGGCATGCAATGCAAATTGCATCGGATGCATTTCCTTTCAGCCGCAGGAAGAAACAATTACCTCAACACAAGACAGGTTACAATTTAAACCTACTGCTGAAGAAATAATAGAATACACCGTCCCTCATTTGGAAACAGCACCTTTTCCTTTAGTAAGTTTTGGCCAGGGTTGTGAAGGTGAGCCGTTGTTGATGTGGCAAACTATTAAGCAGGCTATTATTGAAATAAGAAAGCATACTCAAAAAGGAAGTATTAATATCAACACCAACGGCAGTGATCCGAAAGCGGTGCAAGCCTTGTGTGAAGCGGGTTTAAACAGCATCCGTGTGAGTACTAATTCTGCACGTGAAAAAATATATTTGCCCTATTACCGCCCTAATAATTATCAGTTTAATGATATTGTTGAAAGCCTGAAAGTAGTAAATAGCTTCGGCGGCTGGACGAGCATTAATTATTTTGTTTTTCCGGGAATGACTGATAGTGTAGAAGAATATGAAGCATTAAGAGTTTTGATAAAAGATACCGGCTTAAAAATGATCCAATGGCGCAATTTCAATATTGATCCCGATTGGTATCTCGGTAAAATTGGTGTAACAGATACCGGAGAATGTATTGGTATTCGCCAGATGATGGAATTACTAAAAGAAGAATTTCCTGATTTAAAATTCGGATATTTTAATCCTTCGATAGAAAGAATAAAAGGAGATTTTGAAATGGATTATGCGAAAGTGTAATTACTGAATTCTTTCTTCGCTAAATTGTTTTGAAAACTACTTTCTTCTTTGTTATCATTTGGCACAATGTCGCTAAAGCCCGAATAACAATGGAAACAGACTGGTAATTTGAAAATCTTCCTTATTTGTTCTTTTACTGTAGCCAATCACAATTCAGTCATTCAAATCATTTATTTGCTTTATCAATTTCCTGATATTTACTTTTGTTGTGAATTTATAAAAATTGGATGAGGCCGAAAATTAAATAACACAATAAATGAAAGTTTATGTCGGGCAAAATTTTAATAATAGATGACGAAGAAAAACTAAGAAATTTATTAGCTCGCGTGATAAAATTAGAAGGCTATTATGTAACAGAAGCTGGTAACCTGAAATTGGGTTTAAAAGCAATTGAAAAAGAAGACCCCGATGTAATTCTGTGTGATGTAAAATTACCAGACGGTAATGGCGTGGATTTTATCAGCCAGATAAAATCAAAATATCCATTTATAGAAATCATCTTACTTACTGCTTACGGTAATATTCCGGATGGAATTCAGGCCATGAAAAACGGTGCATTTGATTACCTCGTAAAAGGCGACGATAATGACAAAATAATTCCACTCTTAAGTAAAGCCTTTGAAAATGTGTCGTTAAAAAAACGCGTACAGCAATTAGAATCCCAGGTTGGCAAAAAATATAGTTTCGAAAGTATTATCGGAAAATCAGCAGCAATTCAATCTGCTGTTTCATTGGCAAAAAAAGTAGCGCCCACCGATGCGAATGTTTTATTGCTTGGAGAAACCGGTACAGGCAAAGAGGTATTTGCCCAGGCAATTCATAATGCAGGCAGCAGGAAAAATAAATCTTTTATAGCGCTTAATTGCAGCGCATTTTCAAATGAATTATTGGAAAGCGAACTTTTCGGACATAAAGAAGGGGCTTTTACCGGCGCAGTAAAAGATAAAAAAGGATTGGTAGAAGAAGCCAATGGTGGCACTTTATTTTTGGATGAAATTGGCGAAATGCATCTTGATCTCCAGAGCAAGTTGTTGAGAGTATTGGAAACTTCTGAATTCATAAAGGTAGGTGACACCAAATCTGTAAAAGTAAATGTGCGCATCATATCGGCAACGAACAGGATCCTTGAAGATGATGTAAAAGCCGGAAAATTTCGTGAAGATCTTTTTTATCGCTTAAATGTTTTCTCGATTATATTGCCACCATTGAGAGAAAGAAAAGAAGATATTCCCGAACTGGCAAATTACTATTTAACTTTTTTTGCAAAAAGAACGAACAAAAAATTTAATGGAATCAATGAAGAGGCGAATAAAATATTACAGCAGTTTAATTGGAAGGGTAATATTCGTGAATTAAAAAACACCATAGAAAGAGCGGTAATTCTTGAAGATGGTGAATGGATTACAGAAAACAGTCTTCCACATGATTTGCTGTTCTCTTCAAAAAATAATAGCGCAAATTCCTATGAACTGGAAGAAATAGAGAAGCAACATATTGCTAAAGTTTTATTACATACAAAAGGAAATAAAACCGAGGCTGCGAGGTTGCTTAATATTGGATTAACAACACTGTACAGAAAAATAGAAGAATATAAATAACCGTAGGATCGTCCCACAAAGAATTTCCTAAAATGAAAACATACCCTTCCAAAACGGAAGGGTTTTTTTAAAAACCATCTTCCACCAAAATTATTAATCCTTCCAAAATCATTTGCCTGCAAAGGATTAAAGGGAATAACGATTATATTTCTAATAATAAGGCATTCCTTTTGGCATAAGAGAATAAAATTATTTCAAAAAAAAATTATGACTTTATTATTCATCATTGCCATTTTGGTTTTTATCTATCTCTGTTATGTATTGGTAAAACCTGAAAAATTTTAAGCAACAAAATCTACTATCATGAACACAGAAATCTTAGGTATTATATTGATGTTCCTGCTCACTATTGCACTGGCAATTCCTTTGGGAAAATATATAGGCAAAGTGTATGAAGGTCAAAAAACATGGCCGGATTTTTTTCTCAATCCTTTAGATAAAATATTTTTTAAACTCAGTGGTATCAATCCAAAAAAAGAAATGAACTGGAAGCAACATCTTGTTGCATTGCTGATAATTAATTTGATTTGGCTTATATTTTCTATGTTGGTATTGATGAATATGAGTTGGCTTCCACTCAATCCTGACGGCAATCCATCCATGAGCGCTGACCTTGCTTTCAATACTTCAGTGAGTTTTATTTCCAACACCAATTTGCAACATTATTCCGGCGAAACAGGTGTGTCTTATCTCGGGCAATTAGTTCTCATGTTATTTCAATTCATCAGTGCAGGAACAGGGATGGCTATTTGCGCAGTAGTGTTCATGGCGATGAAAGAAAGGACCACCGAAAAGTTGGGAAATTTTTACAACTATTTTGTAAAATCATGTACGAGAATTTTATTGCCGTTGGCAATTGTACTTGCAGTATTGTTAACTTTTAATGGTTCCCCAATGACTTTTAAAGGAAAAGGGCAATACATTTCAATGGAGGGCGATACGGTAAATGTAAGCCGCGGGCCTGTAGCGGCGATGGTTGCCATAAAACAATTGGGCACCAATGGTGGCGGATTTTACGGAGCCAATTCAGCACATCCATTAGAGAATCCCAATTATTTTACCGACCTGCTTGAAAATATCAGCATTATTCTAATTCCAATTGCGATGCTGTTTGCATTGGGGTTTATTCTAAAAAGAAAAAAATTTGCGTGGATGATTTTCGCAGTGATGACGATTGGTTTTTTATTGTTACTGATACCGGCGGTAATTAATGAAATGCAAGGTAATCCTGCTATTACCAGGATGGGTATTGCTCAGCACAACGGGAATATGGAAGGAAAAGAGATTCGTTTTGGCGCTGCGGCATCCGCTTATTGGGGTATTACAACTACTGTTACTTCCAATGGTTCAGTAAATGCAATGCATGATAGTTTTAATCCAATAAGTGGTATGTGCGCGATGCTGGGCATGATGGTCAATTCTTTTTATGGCGGCGTTGGCGTTGGTTTTCTCAACTTTTATATTTTTCTCATCATCGCTGTTTTCATAAGCGGATTAATGGTAGGTAGAACGCCGGAGTTTTTAGGGAAAAAAATAGAAGCAAAAGAAATGAAAATTGCTATGATTGTTGCTTTACTGCACCCGTTGCTTATACTCACCGGCACAGCATTATCATCTTATTTATATGCACATCATCCCACGGAATTTGCAGGTTGGCTTAACAATACAGGGTACCACGGATTCTCGGAAATGTTGTATGAATACTGTTCTGCATCGGCCAACAACGGTTCCGAATTTGCCGGCCTTGGAGCAAATACACCTTTCTGGAATATTTCTGATGGTATTATTATGTTATTATCCCGTTACATACCAATTGCAGGCCCGGTGGCTATTGCAGGGATCCTGGCAGCGAAAAAATATGTCCCTGAAAGTGCAGGTACTTTAAAAACAGATACTTGTACTTTTGGAATTATGGTTTTTGCAGTGATATGCATCCTGGCGGCATTAAGCTTTTTCCCTGCCTTAACGTTGGGGCCTATTTCGGAATATTATACCATACATCCATAATCAAAAAAATTAAAAAATGTCAGTCCATAAAAGAACACAAAGTTTGTTTGAACCCTCTTTAGTAAAGGAAGGAATTAAACAATCTTTTCTGAAATTAAACCCGCGCACCTTGTTTCGCAATCCTGTAATGTTTACTGTGGAGATTGGCACTATCGTAATGTTTGCAGTTTGTATTTGGATTATTACAGGAGAGAAATCGCAGGGCAATTTGACCTACAACATCATTATTACTGCAATCCTTTTCATCACTTTATTGTTTGCCAATTTTGCAGAAGCCATCGCCGAAGCGAGAGGAAAGTCGCAGGCGGAAAGTTTGCGTAAGACAAGAGAAGAAACACCCGCAAAATGGATACAGCCGATTGGAGATGTGTTTGTGAATGAAGTGAAAATTGTTCCCTCTTCGCAACTGAAAAAAGGGGATATTTTTCTTTGCGAGGCCGGAGACATCATTCCTATGGATGGTGAAATTATAAAAGGAATTGCAACCATTGATGAAAGTGCCATTACAGGAGAAAGTGCGCCCGTGATACGTGAAGCAGGGGGAGATAAATCTTCTGTAACCGGTGGTACAAAAGTATTAAGTGATCGTATACAGGTACAGGTAAGTACAGACCCCGGCGAAAGTTTTTTAGATAAAATGATTGCGTTGGTAGAAGGTGCGAGCCGTCAAAAAACACCTAATGAAATTGCATTGACCATTTTGTTGGCAGCTTTCACACTCGTATTTATAATTGTTTGTGTTACCTTAAAACCATTCGGTGATTATGCCCATTCTACAATTACCATCGTAAGTTTTATTTCACTTTTTGTTTGCCTGATACCCACCACCATTGGCGGTTTGTTAAGCGCCATCGGCATTGCGGGAATGGATAGGGCATTGAGGGCAAATGTGATTACCAAAAGTGGAAAAGCCGTAGAAACTGCGGGAGATCTGGATACGTTATTATTAGATAAAACAGGAACCATAACCATTGGTAACAGAAAAGCTACTAACTTTTATGCTGCTGATAATGTAGTTGAGAATGATTTTATAGAAATGTGTATGCTTGCTTCCATTGCAGACGAAACGCCGGAAGGGAAATCAATTATTGAGTTAGCTAACTCAAAAGGAATTAAAACAGCCAGCGATCAAACCGGAATGCATTTTATACATTTTTCTGCAGAAACAAGAAGCAGCGGTGTGAATATTTTAGACCATACAAAAATCCGCAAAGGTTCATTTGATGCAATCAGAGATATAGCAAAAAAAACAGGAAATACAGTTCCTTCGGAAACAGAAGAAAGAATAAAAATCATTTCGAATAATGGAGGAACACCATTGGTAGTTTCAAAAAATAATGAAGTAAAAGGAGTCATCGAATTGCAGGATATCATCAAGCCAGGTATCAATGAGCGTTTTGAAAGATTGCGTAAAATGGGAGTAAAAACGGTGATGGTAACAGGCGACAATCCTTTAACCGCAAAGTATATAGCGGATAAAGCCGGTGTAGATGATTTTATTGCGGAAGCAAGGCCGGAAGATAAAATGCAATACATAAAAAAAGAACAAACCGCAGGAAAATTAGTAGCCATGATGGGCGATGGAACGAATGATGCGCCTGCACTTGCACAAGCCGATGTGGGAGTAGCTATGAATAGTGGAACGCAGGCGGCTAAAGAAGCCGGGAATATGGTGGACCTTGATAACGACCCAACGAAGCTGATAGAAATTGTAGAGATAGGAAAACAATTATTGATGACAAGAGGAACGCTCACTACATTTTCAATCGCCAATGATGTGGCAAAATATTTTGCCATTGTGCCGGCACTATTTATTATTTCAATTCCTGGTTTGCAGTCGCTGAATATCATGAATCTTCATAGTCCTGAAAGCGCGATTCTATCTGCAGTAATATTTAATGCGATTATTATTCCATTATTGATTCCATTGGCTTTGAAAGGCGTTGTTTACAAACCAATTGGCGCAAGCGCTTTACTGAGAAGGAATTTATTAATCTATGGATTAGGAGGAGTGATAGTGCCGTTTATTGGAATTAAATTAATTGATTTATTGGTGTCGGTTTGGTTTTAGACTTATTTGATTTTTTTTAAAATAAATTATATGAAACAACATATTCTTCCGGCGATAAGGCTCACCATAGTCTGTATCTTATTTTTCTGCGGAATTTATTCTTTATTGATTATGGCGATTGCCCAGGCTGCGCCAGGCCATGGAAGAGGTGAAACTATTTCAATAAATAATAAAGTAGTCGGTTACAAATTGATAGGCCAAAAATTCTCAGAAGATAAATATTTCAACAGCCGCCCTTCTGCTGTAGATTATAATGCAACAGCTTCCGGCGGAAGCAATAAAGGCCCGTCTGATTCAGCTTATTTAAAAATCGTTCAAACCAGGGTTGATAGTTTTTTAGTACATAATCCGGGAATAAATAAAGAGGAAATTCCTTCTGATTTGATCACTGCTTCTGGCAGTGGATTAGACCCGGATATTTCTGTAGAGGCAGCAAACGTACAAATAATGAGGATTTCTAAACTCAGGAATATTTCTGAAGAAAAATTAAATGCACTTGTTGATAAGCAAATTGAAAAATCTTTGTTTGGTTTTTTGGATCCGGAAAAAGTAAATGTATTGCAGCTGAATATTGATTTGGATGCATTGAAATAAAAAAATGAAATTTTTATGAAATGGGTTATTTCGTTTTTACCGATTTTTCTAAGTAACCATTGTCTTGCGCAAGACTCAACAAAATCAACTTTTTCATTAAGTGGATATGCAGAAGTTTATTATAGCTACGATTTTAATAAACCAATCAACAATTCAAAACCTCCCTTTATTTACAGTTATAACCGGGTAAATGAAGTGAATCTGAATCTTGGCTTTTTGAATGGAACTTATAACTCTGATTGGATACGTGCCAATCTTTCGCTGGCAGCAGGCACTTACATGAATGCCAACTATGCTTCAGAACCTGATGGATTAAAAAATATTTTTGAAGCCAATATCGGAATAAAACTTTCAAGGAAAAATAATTTATGGCTGGATGCCGGCATAATGCCTTCGCACATTGGATGGGAAGGTGCAGTGAGCAAAGATGATTGGACGCTTACAAGAAGCGTTGGAGCAGATAATTCTCCTTATTTTGAATCAGGAGCTAAAATCGGTTATACTACTAAAAATGAAAAATGGTATTTGAGTGCAATGATCCTAAACGGCTGGCAGCGTATTCAACGCGTAGATGGCAATTCAACGCCTGCTTTCGGCACACAAATAACTTACAAACCCGGTCCAAATATTACCTTCAACAGCAGTACATTTATTGGGAATGATAAACCTGACAGCGTAAAACAAATGCGGTATTTTCATGACTTTTATGCAATCATTCAAATAACAGATCAGTTTGGTATTACCGCCGGTTTTGACATTGGGTGGGAAAAAAGATTACATTCCGATAAGTGGAATAATTGGTTTACACCAACTTTAATTTTGCGTTATACTCCTGATTCAAAATGGGCAATTGCAGTAAGAGTCGAATATTTTAATGATGAAAAAAACGTAATTATTTTTACAGAAAATATGAATGGCTGTCATCTTTATGGAGCTTCATTAAATGTAGATAAATTGGTCCGCAAGAATGTTTTGTGGCGTACAGAAGCCAGGATATTAAACAGCAAAGATGCAATTTTTCAAAAAGGAATTGAATTGGTTAAAAAAGATATTTCAATTACTACATCAATTGCAATAAGTTTTTAAATGAACGAAAAAAACGATAAAGAAAAAAGAGTTCAGCAGTTTTTGGAGTTGAACCAAAAGTCTGAAAGAGGAAGGCTGAAAATATATCTCGGCATGAGCGCGGGAGTGGGCAAGACATACCGGATGTTGCAGGAAGCGCATAATCTTTTACGTAATGGTGTGAACATAAAAATTGGTTTTATAGAAACACATGGAAGAAAAGATACGCAGGAATTGACGGAAGGGCTTCCACTAATTCAGCGTCGCGAGGTTTTTTACAAAGGAAAAAAATTAGAAGAATTAGATGTGCAGGCGATTTTATTATTGCAACCTGCTATAGTTATTATAGACGAACTGGCCCACACCAATATTCCGGGAAGTAAAAATGAAAAGCGCTGGCAGGATGTACTGGATGTACTGGATGCGGGCATAGACGTGATATCTGCGCTGAATATTCAACACATAGAAAGCATACAGGAAGATGTAAAAAAAATTACCGGCATAGATGTAAAAGAAAGAGTCCCCGATAAAATGTTACAGATTGCTGATGAAGTGGTAAATATCGATTTACCCGCTGATGAACTGATTACAAGATTAAAAGAAGGGAAAATTTATGACCATTGTAAGGTGCAGCAGGCATTGCAAAACTTTTTTCAGCCGGCTAAAATTCTACAGCTTCGTGAACTCGCATTAAAAGAAGTGGCTGGCCAGGTAGAAAGAAAAGTAGATCACGAAATAATGGCGAAACAAAATCCTTTTCGTCACGAACGTTTATTGGCATGTATTTCTTCCAATCATTTAATTGCTCAGCGAATTATCCGCAAAACCGCCAGGCTTGCATCTTACTATAATAGTCAATGGTATGTTTTATATGTGCAAACATCCAAAGAAGCGCCTGATAAAATTCCATTAGCTTCACAAAGGCATTTAATTAATAATTTTAAAAATGCAACTGAATTAGGCGGAGAAGTAATACAGAAAAAAGCTAAAGAGATTGCGGGCGCCATTATTGAAACGGTGGAGGAAAAAAATATCACCACCATTTGTATCGGCAAACCCCACCTCAGTTTTTTTCAAATCGTTTTAAGAACCAATGTATTTAACCAGTTATTAAAAAAACTTTCTAAAAATAATATTGATCTTGTTATTTTATCCTGATGCCTTTAAACGTAAAAAATAAAATCCGTTTTGGAACTATGTTTCTTTTCCTCATGCTGTTATTAACCGGCGGAGTGGGAATTTATTTTATGTCCAATTTAAAAAAAGATGCCGAAAATATATTGCACGAGAATTACGAAAGCCTCACCTATGGCCATTCTATGCAGCAGCAGTTAAATAATATCCATTCTCAATTTGATTCTTCTGTAATAAAATTTGAAAATGAATTGAATAAAGAAAGTAATGATATAACAGAACCCGGGGAGGAACAGGCAGTTCAATTTGTGAAAATTTATTTTAATAAATTAAAAGCAGGAGATACTACTCAACAAAACATACTGGCGCTAAGAAATGAAATACAAAAAATATTAGCCGTGAATATGAAAGCGATCCAGGTAAAAAATGACAAGGCTGAGTCAAGGGCCAACAGAGCACTTTCGTATATCGTCGCTTTGGGTACCCTGGTTTTTTTAATCTCCTTTACTTTTGTTGTCAATTTTCCTTTTGTAATTACCAATCCCATAAAGGCTATATCAGAAGGAATAAAGCAGATGGCCAATAAAAATTACCAGTACCGGATACACATTGACAATAAAGATGAATTTGGGAAACTTGCCGATTCCTTTAATGAAATGGCAGAACGTTTAGAGTATTTCGAAAACAGTAACCTGAATATATTGCTGTTTGAAAAAAGCCGCGCCGAAGCCGTGATCAATAGTTTAAAAGATGCAAGTATCGGAATAGATAAGAACAATAAAATTCTATTTGCTAACTACCAGGCATTGCAATTGTTAGGCTTGCAATCAGAAGAGATCGTGGGAAAACCTTCGGGTGAAGTAATGAGAAAAAATGATCTTTTTCGCTTTTTATTAGAAAATGATAGTTTAGTACCTTTTAAAATAGTGCTGGAAAACAGAGAAAATTATTTTATAAAAGAAATTATTGAGGTACCACAGGATGAGATGAAAAGTAAAGTGATCGTACTAAAAAATATCACATCTTTTAAAGAACTGGATCTGGCAAAAACAAATTTCATCGCTACTATTTCTCATGAATTAAAAACTCCTTTGTCTTCTTCAAATTTCAGTTTGAAATTGATGGAAGATAAACGCACAGGTGTGCTTTCGCCACAGCAAAAAGAATTGATTGAAAATTTAAAACAGGATAATCAACGCATGCTGAAAATCTTAAGTGAATTGCTGAATATGTCTCAGGTAGAATCAGGGCGCATACAGCTAAAAATACAGATGGTGAATCCTGCTACCATAATTTCAAGAGCTATGGAAACGGTGATGGTTACAGCAAATGAAAAAGGAATTCATCTGAAAGATATTTCAGAAAAAGAATTGCCGTTAATAAATGCAGACGCGGAAAAAACTACCTGGGTTCTGAATAATTTTTTAACAAATGCCATCAAATATTCCGCTACAAAAAGCGTGATTGAAATCGCTGCCAAAAAGCAAGACAGCGTTATCCTGTTTTCAGTAAAAGACCAGGGACAAGGAATTGCCCGGGAATATCAAAAAAGGGTATTTGAAAAATACTTCCAGGTTCCCGGATCTAAAGAAAAAGGAACGGGATTGGGACTGGCAATTTCAAAAGAATTTATCGAAGCGCAGAATGGAAAAATTTGGGTGGAAAGTGAAACAGGGCAAGGAGCTAAATTTTGTTTTGAATTACCATGTTGAAAAAATTAGCAGAACGAAATATGTCTGATCAAATAGGTAAGCTTTAAATAAAAAAAGAGAAATCATTCCTATTTGTCCATTTACTGTAATTGCTTTTGGTGAATCACATTATAGATCGCATTTAAAAGAGACCTATCCCCCTGGGCGTCACCGAGGAGTTGCCAAATCATTACGCCGCCTGCCTTTTGCAGAGCCAATTCAGTTTTCTTTTTTATGGTAGCCATATCGTTATAATACATTACCACGTTTCCGGGAAGATTTAATGTATCTGAAGAATCGCTGTTTGGGTAAAGCGAAATAATTTGTTGATAATCCATACTTATCGCAGGCGAATCTACCGGGCCAAAGCCATATCCATAAAATGGTAATCCTAACACTAATTTTTCTTTCGGAATTGATCTTACGTTATGCCAGTAATCAAGGTCTTCTACAGCCATAGAATAGGGAGAATGATCTCCCGGATCCTGTGGCCGCCAAGGTCCCGTGCGATCATACGACATGATATTTACAAAATTAAATTGCTGCAAGGCTTTATCAGGAAGCTGATCTTTATAGGCAGTAGCAATAGCAGCAGTTATTATTTTTTTTAAAGGTTTGAGAGAAGTGGCCAATTCAGTAACAAAGTTTGCATAATTGTTATCTATATCATCACCTTCGATATCCACATCAATACCATCAAGATCATATCTCTGCACTAAAGAAATTAAATTATTGATAAAAAATTTTCTTTTATCATTTTCCAGAAGCTTGTGAAAGTATTCGTGAGAACCACCGCCACCAATAGATGCAAGAACTTTTACATTTTTCTGATGCGCTTTTTTTATGAGTGTATCAATTGCAAGATTTTGATCAAAATTTCCTCCCCGGTCCGGATTAATAAAAGCGATATTCAAATGAGTTATTTTGTTTAAAAAAAGATAAGTAGAATCGGCATGCACAGTATCTCTCACGGCAGTATATAAAAAATAATATCCCACAACTTTAAAAGACGCGGATGGTCTTTTCATTTTTTTCTGACTCATTGAAGCTGATGAAATAAGTAATAAATAGAGAATAGAAAAAGAGAATTTCATTTTCATGCACTGCTTTTGATACTCAAAACTATGGGATAATTATGTAGAAAAAAATTCAAATTTTATAAAGTTTACAATAGGTTGCAAACATCCTAAGTAAACAAAGAAATACCCCCGTTTTTATTCAAAAAGAATAAAAATAATTTGAAAATAAACATCCTTAAGATCAGGTAACAATGCCTGATAACCTGTGAATAAAATTAATTACAACTTAAAAACTTTACCCATTTTTCAATCTGAAAATAATAGCAAATATAAAAGCAATAGCGAAAGCTATTGTAAATAATATTAACATATATTTTAATTGTATTAGTAAAGGTGGTGCTCCATATGTTTTTAGTTCCGGAGGCTCAGGGAATTTTTCTTCATCATATTCCATGACAATTATTTTTTAATATATTTAATAAATAACTGTGCCAGAAAGAGCCAGGAATAGTCACCAAAGTCAAATATTCCCATAATCGAAAAAGACGGAAAATATTAAATTTTCCAAATGTTACATCACTGGATTAAGGTTGATTAGCTGATTAGGTAATTAATTATTTCTTCACATACTTCCAATTCCTCGTTTTCCCTTCACTAAGCCACTCGATGGTTGTAAGTATTCTTTTGTTTTTTGTTTCTTCGGTTTTTGCCTCTTCGATCCATTCTATATATTCCCTTTTTTGAGAAGGGCTGAAATTATTAAAATTATTAGAAGCTTTTTTATTTTTTGCTAATTCTTTTTTCAATGAAAAAGGAACAATGATTTCAGATTTTTTATCGGTATTTTTTCTTTCAGGCAATTTTATTCCATCATCATTTATCTTCATCGCTTCTTTTATACGGCTGATAATAATTGTATCCGATGGCAGATCTCCGAGGGTTTTTATCTTACTCGAATGCCCCATTGCGGTAGCATTATTTTCTTTTAATTCCCCTGCATCTTTCATTATTGCAGCTTTCCAAAAGCCAAATGAGCAATGGTTTTTAAATGCAGTCATACTGCACATCATTCCTTTATAATTAAAATGAGGAAATCCCCATTTAATAGTTTCCTCCACCTGCGGGCATGCAGAATAAATTAATTTTCTTAAATAAATTAAAATGGGCTTTGCAAAATCGGCAGATTTGGTAATGTATTCATCTACCCTTTTATCTTTTTCACTTCAGTATCCGGGTTTATTGTTATGAATGATTGATAAATAAAACTGTTTATTCTTAAGAAGATCTAAAAACATTATTGTGCCTTCCAATAATTATTATCTTTATATTTATCAGGAATAAATTCATTGCCCAATACAATTTTTGAAATAGAATTGTAAGGCTTTGTAATGATAAAAGATTTTTCTTTGTCCCCGTTTTTCCAAACCTCAGCAGTGAATTTTTGTATCAGATTTTTTCCGTCTTTTGAAAAAATAGTTAAATAAACGGGTAATGGCAAACCACCTTTATTTGCTATAATAATTTTTATATTACTCCCTTCCTTTCCTACTTTTTTAATTGAAAGGTCAGGATAGTCCCATCCGAAAAACCATTTCTTCCAAAACCAATCCAGATTTTTTCCACTACCATTATTGATGCTATAAAAGAAATCGTAAGGAGTTGGATGCTTTCCATGCCAGTCATTCATGTATTGATGAAGCGCTTTGAAATATAATAGATCGCCAAGCAAATCCTGTAACACATAATAACACAATCCTCCTTTGCCATAGGAATTAGCAAGATATGCCGTACCCGAATAAAGTTTGGTATTGGTAATTAAAGGAACATATTCATCAGTTCCTGAAATCCGCCCGTAGCGCACTTTGCTAAAAATTCCTTCATCTTCAGGCTCACCCATCTTTGGAGAAATCACCGATTCGCCAATCGTAGCCCATCCTTCATCCATCCACGCGTATTGCGTTTCATTGGTTCCCATAAAAAAAGGAAAGTAAGAATGGAAAATTTCATGCGTGGTTAATTGCACAGCGTCTTCGTGTGTTGGTGTAGGATTATCATTTACCATCATGGGATATTCCATCTGGTCGGTGCCATCAAATACGGTGATATGGCTGAAAGGAAAAGGATATTTTGGATAAAAATAACTTGTATAATATACAGTCTGGTGCGCCTGATTGGCCACATCAAAATAATCTTTATGGATTTTATTATAAGCTGCTTCGGCCAGTGTCCTTCTGCCTGTTGAAGAATCTACCAACACTGAACTGGCGTCCCATAAATAATGATCGCTTAATGCAAATGCAAAATCGGTGACGTTAGTAGCCGAAAATTTCCAATTGCCTGTTGCATCATTTTTAAAAACATCGTGATTGATATAATCTGCAGAATCAATCACATGAATTATTTGTGTGGAAACGGAAGCCTTTTTTATTTTTTCCAAAATAGCATCACTGAAATTATCATTTGCATTTTGCCTGTCGCCGGTGGCCCACACTACATAATTTTTAGGAACAGAAATTTCTACATTGAAATTCCCAAAGTCATTATAAAATTCCTGGACGCCGTTGTAGCTCCAGGTATCCCAGCCATCCACATCATCATATACGGAAACTCGGGGAAAAAAATAGGCGATAAAATAAGAAGTACTGTCCACCATTCCGGTGCGCACCGGAGAACCGGTATTCACATTATAATGCCAGCTTATTTCAAAATCAGTTTTGGAATTGGGAAGAATAGCCTGTAAAGGTTTTATAAAAAGGTTGGTATTATTATGAAATGCTTTTTCGCGATCATGAAATTGATCAATATTTTCTTCACCTATTTTAAAAGATTCTATTTGCACGCCTTCACCCAAATCTTTTTGTGCAATGTGACTCAATCGCTCCACTCCTTTTTTATAAAGATCGGGATAAAGCCTTATGATTACTTCTTTTAAAGAATCGGGACTGTTATTGAAATAAGTGATGGTTTCTTTCCCTTCGAGCAATTGAGTGGCAGGATCAAAACTTACTTTGACCTGGTAATTGGCCCTGTTTTGCCAGTAATTTTTCCCAGGCTTCCCTGTCGGACTGCGGGTTTCATTTTTATAAGCACTTTGGATATTAGTAGTAGTAAATAGTTGTTGACCGGAACCTGGTTGAAAGTCAAATATAACTACCGCAATGAAAAAGGAAAGAAATATTTTCATAAAAGATATTTTAAGAAAAATTATTTTTCACAAGATAGTATGGGAATGTGGAATTTGATTCTTTGTGCGATATCAATTTTTTTTAGGGGAAAAATACAAATCAGGCTCTTAGGATTTTTCTAAAAATTTTGGAAGTTAATAAATTGAATGAATTATTATTTAACAGTAAACACACAAATATTGCTCTCTTTTTAGCAGGTTCGTATTATCTCCTGCATTTTTTGGCCAAAAATATTTCTATACAATGTATTTCTACTCATTTTTATTTTAACATCCATGCAATAGCTTTCCATAAATAAAAAAAGTGTCCCAATTATTTCAGGCTCCTGATATTAATTTTAAAAATGATCCACAAAGAGTATTTATTTAAATATCTCTTTCAACTTTTCATACAAAGCACTATTATCTTCGTCACCCAAGCCACCATATCGTCCAATGATGATTCCACTTGTATCAATTAATATTTTAGTAGGTATATAATGTACCTCATATACATCTGAGATACTATAAGAAGGATCCATTTGCCAATTCTCATCTATTTTTTTGCTAAGAATATTATTCCAAATTCCAATGCCATCCTTTTTTATTGCTTTTTCCCAGGCAAGAGAATTTTTATCATCCGATATCCCAATAATTTCTAAACCCTTTTTATGATATTTCTTAAATAATTTAATTAAAGCCGGTGAATTTTGCCGACATGGAACACACCAACTTGCCCAAAAATCCAATAACAGATATTTTCCCTTAAATTGATTTATAGAAATATTTTTCCCACTTATATCTGCTGAAGTAAAGTTTGGTGCAACAGTCCCGGCTTTAGTATTTCTCTTTTTATTTAATATTAACAGGCATAATTTACCTGTTCTACTTTCCTTTATCCTTCGTGAAAATGAGCTAAACAAGGATTGTGCTGAATCATAAGACAATGAATTAATGAGTCCATACAATTCCGTCGGGCTTACATAAGAATTTGGATGTCGCCTTATAAATTCAATTTTTAAATCTTCTATTTCTGAATTAGGAATTTGCAATTGTCTGTTTAGATTATCTAAATTCTCTAATTCCCGTTTTTTAAAAATACTATCTTTTTGATATCTATATTTGCTGTTAGCACTATCATAATCATCGTATAATTGTTTATATTTCACCTCTACTCCATGTATTCTCTCATTTAAAGAATCGGATTCTTTTTGTGTGAAAGATCCACCAATCTTTGCTGCCGAGAAATCATTTTCTTCAAGGGTTACGGTTTGGCTACCTGCTGCCAAATAAATATCAGTGTAATTACCTTCCCTGTGATAAGCCATTAAATGTGCAAACGAAGGCTCACTAATTTTGCCATCAAATTCAAATGCGCCATCTTTTTTAAGATAAGCCGTATCTCTGATATATTTATTAAAAGCTCCGGGATACCCTAAAATAATAAACCCTGTATCTCTGCCAATTAATTCGCCACTTAATTTAAAAGATTCACTCTGTTTGAATTTCTGAATTTGCGCAGGACAAGGAGAGAACAAAAAAATTGATATGATCAAAAGAGGAATATGCTTAAATATTTTTACCATTTTTACTGACAATTAAAAACAAATTTATTAGCCGATAGCTAACTATAATTATAGTCTTTAAATAATTTAAAAACACTTTTGCCACCCGTATTTGGTTTCATTTCTTAATCACCCAAAATCTTCGCGTAAGAGAATGTTTGATAGATTGCCATCTGGAGTGTAATAATAATTCTTATCTTTTTTAGAAAAGGCTATAGGAAAATCTTCTACTTCTAATTCATTGATAAATTTATAAGTTCCTACTTCGGAGGGATTTAATTTTTTTGCAAGAGTTTTTACACTTTCGGTGGCTTTCTTTCTGATCAGGCTATCAGTGAATCTGATGCGTTCAATATATTTATGAACAGGCATTAGAAATATATTTGACGATCAAATG
>JGI20205J14842_1000027_pt1 | contig 31971 bp, 27 predicted proteins | sample NGESurshal092012_2_FD_14842 | JGI IMG/M metagenome (IMG submission 14842) | reverse complement strand
CCAGCTGCGAGCCCCTCACGCTGCTGTGTCAAGGGCACTGTCCTCGACACAGCAGCCCAGCTCACGAACCTGACCGACCACCGGACTCCAGATAACGATCGGGTTGTTGCTCCAGATCTGCCGCCAGAGTTCCTTCGGGAACGCGGTGAAGGCGAGCACGTCGGCGCGGGCGGCGTCCAGATGCTCGGCCACGGCCGGCAGTTTCTCGGTCATGGAGTCGAGCAGCTTGTCGAACTGGGCGTGCACGGCCTCGGCGTCGGGCTGGTCATAGACCGAGTGCAGCATCGTCTTGACCGCCGGCCACGCCGACTTCGGGCAGGCGGACATCAGGTTCGCGGCGTAGTGAAGCCGTAAAAGAACAACATGATCTTTTCCCGTGACGGGTTCGTTGGCCTGGTATGCGGTTTTCTGATGAGGTAACGGATCAGCTGACGGCCCGGCTTGAAGTGGTTCTGCCGCACCTGGGCGAGCGTCAGCGGCGTTTAGTACTGGCGCAGGAGGCACGGCTGCTGGGTCATGGCGGGGTGCGGGCGGTGGCGCTGGTGTCCGGGGTCAGCGAGACCACGGTCCGCAGTGGCGTGTTCGAGCTGGAGGCCGGCGGTGATCCTTTTCCGGGCGGGCGGGTCAGGCGGCCCGGCGGAGGGCGGCGCCCCGCGGAGGACCAGGACCCGCAGCTGGTGCCGGCGCTGCTCGGGCTCGTCGAACCGGACGAGCGCGGCGACCCGATGTCACCGCTGCGCTGGACGACCAAGTCGCTGCGGACGCTGGCCGGGGAGCTGACCCGGCAGGGCCACCCGGTCTCCGCGCCCACGGTCGGGCGGCTGCTGCGCAAGAACGGCTTCAGCCTGCAGGCCAGCACCAAGACGCTGGAGGGCAGGCAGCACCCGGGCCGGGATGCCCAGTTCCGGTATATCAGCGAGCAGGCCGGGGAGCACCAGGCAGCCGGACAGCCAGTCGTCAGCGTTGACACGAAGAAGAAGGAGTACCTCGGGCAGCTGCCGAACCCCGGGCGGCAGTGGCGCCCGCAAGGCGATCCGGTCCAGGTGGAGGACCACAGCTTCTTCTTCACCGGGCCCGATGTCCCTCGTGCGATCCCCTATGGCATCTACGACCTGGCCGCGGACCGGGGGTGGGTCAACGTCGGGGTGGACCATGACACCTCGGCGTTCGCGGTTGCCTCGATCCGCCGGTGGTGGCAGGCCCGGGGCCGCGGTGACTACCCGTCCGCGACCCGGCTGCTGATCACCGCGGATGCCGGGGGCTCCAACAGCTACCGCTACCGGATGTGGAAGGCGGAGCTCGCGGACTTCGCCGCCGAGACCGGGCTGGCCGTCACGGTCTGCCACTTCCCTCCCGGGACGAGCAAGTGGAACAAGATCGAGCACCGGCTGTTCTCCCACATCACGATGAACTGGCGCGGGCGGCCCCTGACCAGCCATGAAGTGGTCGTCAGCACCATCGCCGCCACCCGCACCCGCACCGGGCTGCGCGTCGAGGCCGCGCTGGATACCCGCGCCTACCCGCTGGGCGTGTCGGTCAGCGCCGAGTACGTCAGCACCCTGCCGATCACGCCGCATGTCCGGCACGGCACGTGGAACTACACGATCCGCCCGGACGGCCCGAACACCCCGGAGGCCGGGGAAATCAGCGACCGCGATCAGAACCGCGCCCTGGCCCTGCGCGCCCTGGCCGACCCGCGCCTGACCGGGATGAGCCGCGACGAGCTGGACGCGCTGACCACCTCCCTGGCCCCGGCGCAGGCGGCCCGGGCCGAGCAGCGCTTCTTCGAGCAGCGCGGCGGCCCGCGCCGCCAGGCCAGAGGCAGCCACGGCCGGCCCTTGCTCACTGACGCCGGCAAGGTCCTGATCACCGTCATCTACCAGCGGCAGATCTGCTCCCAGCAGGTCCTGGCCCAGATGCTCGAGGTCAGCCCGTATCCGATCGGGAAGGCGATCACCGAGACCAGCCAGGTCCTGGCCGAGCAGAAGCACACCGTCGCGCCCGCCGTCCTGCGCTTCACCAGCGCGACCGCGCTGCGCGCATTCCTGGACACCGCCACGACGCCGGCACGGCCGCGCCGGCTGGCAGCCCTCGGCGATCCAGTGCTGACCGGGATGAGCCGGGAAGACCTCGCGAAGCTGACCGGGCGACTGGCAGTGAAGCAGGCCGCTGAGGCCGAGCGACGCAAGTACCGGCAGCGCGGCGGACAGCGACAGCCCGCAGCCCGCGGCGGAATCTTCCACGAGAAGATCACCGACGCCGAGCGCGTCCTGGCCACCATCCTCGGCCTGCGCAAGAACTGCAGCTGGGACGCAGTAGCTGAACTATTCCAGGTGAGCCGGCGCACCATCGGCAGCGCCAGAGCACGGGTAGGCCCGCTCCTGGAACAAGACGGATACGACATCACCCGTGCCAAAACCCGCTATCCCACAGCCACCGCGCTCCTCGCAGCCGTCACACGGGAGCAAGAAACTCCGGACACGCCACAATCACCACCTTGATCCTTTACGGTTTCAGTGAGTACGACACCTCTGCCAGCTGGCGCCGGGCAGGTTCGCCGCGATCGCCTCGACCAGCCCCGGGTGGGCGTCGCTGGTGACCAGCCGGACACCAGCGAGCCCTCTGGCGACGAGGTCGGCGAAGAACACGTTCCAGGCTTCCCTGGTCTCGCTGGTGGCAACCTTGACGCCGAGGACCTCGCGGTGCCCGTCGGCGTTCACGCCGGTCGCGACCAGCACGACGGCGCTGACCACCCGGCCCTGCTCGCGGACCTTCATCGTCAGCGCGTCGGCGGCCACGAACGTGAACGGCCCGGACTCGCCCAGGGGGCGGGTGCGGAACGCGGCCACCTGCTCGTCCAGGTCGGCGGCCATCCGGGAGACCTGCGACCTGGACAGGCTGGTGATCCCGAGGCTCTGCACGAGCTTGTCCATCCGCCGGGTCGAGACCCCGAGCAGGTAGCAGGTCGCGACCACGCTGATCAGCGCGGCCTCGGCCCGCTTGCGCCGCTCCAGCAGCCACTCCGGGAAGTAGGAGCCGGTGCGGAGCTTGGGGATCGCCACGTCGATAGTGCCGACCCGGGTGTCCAGCTCCCGGTGCCGGTAGCCGTTGCGCTGGCTCACCCGCTCGGGCGAGGGGACGCCGTACCCGGCACCGCAGACAGCGTCGGCATCGGCCGACAACAGTGAGTTGATCACCGTGCCCAGCAGGTGCCGCATCAGATCAGGCGACGCGTCCGACAGGGCTTGGCCCAGCACGCGGGCAGGGTCGATCATGTGAGGTGCGGTCATCGCGATGGTTCCCTTTCGAGAGTGCTGTGGAAGGTTCACTCGAAAGATCCCGCGGTGGCCGCGCCTTCGTCCGGCAGACACGCCGGGCGACGATCACGCTGACCGCGTTACACCACTATCAGGGACGCAACTGAGAGCGCAACTCGCGATGCTGCGCTGCACTTGGCCCGACCTCCTGCAGCAGCATGGACCGGTGAATACATGTGATTTGCATCGCATAGTCATGCGCGTGCGCAACATGCTCAATTCGGCAGATCCGGACGTGTCAGCCTGGCGGCCGCAGCGGACGTCCCCGGCAGAGTTGTATGGTCTGGCCATGCAGCGGTCCTGGCGCAGGGGAGGGGATCGATTGCTCTGGCCTGCGGGTAGCGCACCGGGTAGCAGATCGGCGTCTGCGGGCGTTGTTCTGCGTCGCTCGGAGTTGCTGCGCGTCGCCCCTTTTTGCTGGTCAGGCCGCATAGCCGCAGGTCAGCCGAAGTGGCTGGGGTTCATGGCATGCAAGAGGTCCGGGGTTCGAATCCCCGTAGCTCCACAGGTCAGAAGAATAATTCGAACGGATCGAACGCTGAGTACAGCAGCAGAGTACAGCAACGCAGGCAGATCAGCCGCCGCACGTCAGTTCGGATACGGTCTCAGGGCGGAGTAAGCGCCGGCCGTGAGCTCCGGGCGGTATGAGACTGACGGTCCGCTGACCGGCTCAAACGTGATTATCGTTCCGGCGTGCTCGTCAAGCGGTCTGCGTAATGGCCGCCCGCTTGCGCGAGCCAGCGTGGCCAATTTGAGTGCGCGCTTGCCGCCGGTGCAGAAGGTCAGGCCGGAGGCGAGCCGTGTCGTTCTCCCCGTGCTGTGAAGCGCGCGCCGCTGGCGCCCCGCAGAGACCCTGGACCGCGGCGCTGAGTCCACCCCGGCGTGATGGCCGAGCTGGTGCGGCGCGACGCGGCGCACGTCGGCGCGGCCCGGCGCGGCATGGCTGCGCCAGGCGCGCGAAGGCGCGCCAGGGGTGGATGAGCAAGGCGCATGCCGTGCCAGCCCGCGGCGCCGTGGTCCTCGTTCACTCCGCCTGCAGAACCCGGACAGGACCGGCGCGCGGACGCCGCGCCTGTCCCCTCGGATCTCCGCTCTGCTCACCAGCGCCTGCCTCCAGCCAACAGCCGTGACCTCGCCGTGCTGACTACACAAAGTGAGGTCTATGGCCACGCTCCCCAGCCCTCAGCGCCGCCGAGCGCCGAGTAGGGCGCGAACGCGCCGGTCGGACTGGGTGCCGTCAAGGGCGCAGGATGGAACGATCGGTGCTGCTGCTTGAGAAGCCGTCCGCCCGCTCGTCTCCGTCCGGAACGAAGTTCGACGACGCCTGAACGATCGCGCGGTCAGGCCCTACGTCGGGGATCGTGTCTGGTGCTTCGGCGCGGCAAGGGATGCCCTCGACTCCCCCATAGAAGGAGCACATAGATGTCAGGAAGGATCGAAGGCAAGGTTGCCTTCATCACCGGCGCGGGGCGGGGTCAGGGGCGCAGCCATGCGATCCGCTTGGCCGAGGAGGGCGCCGACATCATTGCCGTCGACGTCCTTAAGGACTATCTGACGGTCCGCTATGCGATGTCCAGCCGGGCCGACCTCGACGAGACCGTCCGCGCTGTCGAGGCGCTCGGCCGTAGGATCGTGGCGTCCAAAGCCGACGTCCGCGATGCCGCGACGCTCAGGGCGGCCCTCGACGCCGGCGTCGCAGAGCTGGGCCGGCTGGACATCGTCTGCGCCAACGCCGGGATCTACACCGTGCAGCCGTGGGACCAGGTCACCCCGGAGGTGTGGCAAGACACCATCGACACGAACCTGACCGGGGTCTGGAACACCATGGTCGTGGCGGTGCCTCACCTCATCGCCGCCGGTGGTGGGTCGATCATCGCCACCAGCTCCACCGCCGGCCTCAAGGGCATGCCCTTCCTCGCCCCTTACGTTGCGGCTAAGCACGCCGTGGTCGGCATCTGCCGGTCGCTGGCCAACGAGCTCGCCGGCCATCACATTCGGGTCAACACGGTGCACCCAGCCGGTGTCGACACCCCGATGGTCGCCGGCCTAGAGACTCTTGAGCCGTTCGTCAGCCGAAGCCCCGAACTGGGCGCGGTCTTCACCAACAGCCTGCCCGTCGAGGCGCTCGACCCGCGCGACGTCAGCAACGCGGTGCTGTGGCTCGCCTCTGAGGAGGCACGCTACGTCACTGGCGCTGCCCTGACAGTAGACGCCGGTAACACCATCCGCTGACCATCCTTGCTCCGCTGAGCCCGCAGGTACCCGGCACTCGGCGCATTAGGAAGGCATGCAGATCGATCGATCCGCGCCCTCAGGTTCACCGTCATGCGACCGAAGCGCCAGCGCAGATCGGCGGCTACGCGCGCAGCTGGCACCAGCAGCTTGGTCACCCGCTGCGACCAAGTTGGCCGTCGCCAGACGGGCGGGCCACACGACGGGCGTCGCCGCTGGACGCTTGGCACAAGCCGCCGAGTCCTCGCACGTCCGGTCGGCAGTCGCTATCCCGAACGCCCGCAGAGCGGCATGTGCGGATGGCCTGCGGCTGCAGCAGGTGATCCTTCCGTCGGTCAATTGCTCAGCATGTGACGGATGCTCACGCAACGTCAGGCGGCAGCAGCTCGTAGTGGACGGTGGTCTTCTTGGTCAGCCGGTGAAAGGCCGGAACCAGAAGCCCTTGCAGCAGCGGGTACTTCGCGGCGAGCGCCCTGGCCGCTACGGCGGCTTCCGGCCCGGACAGCAGCACGGCGGTCGCCTGCCGCTGCGGACCGGTGGCCTTCCCGCGCGCGGTGCACGGCGCGATCCACACCTGCGGAAAGTTGCGCATGCGCTTGACCTTCCCAGTCGCCGACCACGTGCGGAAGTAGGCACGCCCATCCGGGCCCAGGGCAATGTTTACTGGCGTCCCGACGGCCGCGCCCCCGCGCTTGCGGGTCGTGAGCAGTACGGTCCGCTGCCTGCGGTACTCATCGAAGACCTGCATGCCGCCTCCTGACCGTACATAGGCTGTCTTGCCATCATGGTCTATGGGCTGCGCCAGGCAAGGACCAGTGGCTGCGCACCAGGGGCGGCATGAGCGCGCATCGGGCCCGTGGTGCTCGTATACCTCGTGGGTGTTCCGGACCCGCCCTTCGTCTCGGTTTCTGACCGGGCAATGTCCGCAGTCTCCCGGAGGACACCTGGAGGAGTATCAAATCGCTGGTTAGCCAGCAGGCCTGCCATTATTACGGGTATGCAGGTTCTCGACGCTGCGGGCAGGCCCCTGAATGCAACCTTTTCGGCAGAGCCTGAGGGCGACTGGGTCGCGCTGATCATGGAGAGCCGCAGCGGCAGAGCTGCGGGGCGGCCTGGCCGCAACGCTGACTACAACCCAGCCCTCACGTTGCTGCTGGAGCGGCTGGCCCGGCTTGACGCCACCCTGGTCGACGCCCTGGTCGACTCCAGGAAGACGCAGGCCTTGGGCATTCCCGAGGTGGAGCGCCGATTGATCACCGAATCGGTCCGGCTTTCGCTGGTGCCGGACATGGAAGCGCTTCGTGTACGGATGGGAACGGCGCAGGCCAAGATCGCCCAGGAGCCGGACGCGACGAAGGGAGGTAACTCGACCAAGCGCATCCGGCTACGGCTCGACGTTCCCGGATATGGGCCAGACCAGGCTCAGCGGGTCGCGGACATCCTTTCTGTGCAACTGCGAGAGGCAGGAGCGCCGCGTGTGCTCCTGGACAGGCTGGAGTCGGCTGATGATGAGAGGCCAACCGAGGACGACTTCGCCGCGGCGGTAGCCGCACTAGACGCGCTGGACAAGGCCGGACACCGGGCACTGCGAGTTGAGCAGTCCTACCTGCGCAGGGCGCTGTTCAAAGGCTCGACCGCTCTGTGCGACCTGTGCGGCAGAGTTTTTGAGGGCGAGTTCCTCGTCGCGGCGCACATCAAGAAGAGAGCCGACTGCGACGATCAGGAAAAGCGGGACGTGGCACACGTGGTCATGTCCGCGTGTCGGTTCGGTTGCGACGAGCTGTACGAGCGCGGCTATATCGCGGTCGGCGACGACGGCCAGTTCATCCTCAGCCATGCGATCGAGGCCTCGGAGCACGCCGATGCCTACGCGCTACAGCACCTCAAGGGCAAGTTCTTTGGCCGGCCAATGACGGGCCGCGCTAACTACTTCACCTGGCATCGCGAAAACAAGTTCCTCGACGCCGTGTAACGCGAACGGCAGCCGCGGATGGGTTGCCGAGAAGCTAGATGCGCTGGCCTTCAGCGTGGCCTGGCGGTATTAGTCGCTGCCGCGGCTGGCAGGTCCTCCAAGGAGGCATGGCCGCTGGCCATGAGAGGATGCCTCGCGGTCGGAGATGCCGTGCCCGGGCCTCTGCCGGGCCTTGCAGGTTTCCGGGCTTGTAATACACGGACGACGTCGGCAAGCTACTACCGCGCTTCTGGTCTTCCGCCCCGCTCAATCGGGCCTGTCCGGCGGCTCGGCGCGTGCTCAGCGGCAGATGCGGGCGGTGCGAGGCTCAGCCGATGCGCTCGGCCAGCGAGACGATGATCCCTTCCGGCCCCCGGACGTAGGCCATCCGCCAGGCGCTCTCGTACTCGCCGATGCCACCGACCAGTCCATAGCCCTCGGTAGCTGCCCAGTCGACAGCCGCCTGCAGGTCGCTGACCTCGAAGGCCACGTTGCGCAATCCCAGCTCGTTGGCCATAGCGGCCGGTGAGCCCGGCACGGAGTCGGGCCGCACGAAGCTCGAGAGCTCCAGGCGGGTGCCATCGTCGGGCGGCTTCAGCATGACGATCTCGGTGCGGGAGTCGGGAATGCCGCAGACCGTGTCCAAGAACTCGCCCTCGACGAACGTCCTGCCCTCGACCTCCAGGCCCAGCGCCACGAAGAAGGCGGTCACGACGTCGAGATCTGCGACCGTGAGGCCGACGTGGTCGAAGCGTCGTACATGTGACATAGGCCCGTCCTCCCGTCGTCGTATCGACCGCGCATCCGCCACGGTAGGCGTTCTCAGCACCTCTCGTTGCGAGACCTCCGCAAACGCACACCATCAGCGGCATTTACGAGCGTTCTCGACGCAGCTTGGGCCGAATAAGTTATACGGGCCGACCTATGCGCAGTGATCTTATTAACCAGCACCGAGGGGATCGGTAGCCAACGTCGCTAGAGGCATCCTCCAAATCGTCCCCCGGTCTGTCCGCTGATCCCTGAACCGAAATTGGAGACGGCCTCCAGAGAAGCCGATGCCCTGCGTCGGCGTTATGATCGCAGTCAATATAGACATCGGTGCGGATTCCAAGCTGGCGGCTGCCGATCGGGTAAACTGCAGCCTCTGAGGGGGCTCTGGTCCCGCCGGCAAATACGCCACATCCAAAAGTACAGGTTCAGACCTCGGCATCAAGAAGGCTAGCGGAAAGCCCTCCTCCGCAGGAAGTACGATGCCGCCGAGTGGCTCAACGTCGTGTCCAGCCGAGATCATAGCGGCAGGCCAGAAGCCCTCGCCGTCCGGTAGTGGGCCTGGTGGCAAGTAGGTGAGACCTCGCCAGGGAACGTCGACGAAAACCCCCGACGTGGCGTCAGCTCGCTCAGCGTCAAAAGAGGCATTCATCCAGGCGTAACAATCACCAAGAAGTCCGTCTGATGTCTCGTGCGTCGATTCAAAGGACTCCACCGCTAGGCTCACAGTCCGCTGATCGCCATCACTCGCCCGTCGGTCAATCTCGTGAAGGCTTGGCGCCGTAAATTTATTATCTGGGCAACCGGGGCAATCAGGCTTCGGCACGCAATCCGGGTAAGAGACTTCATCGCAATCTGGTGCCCTAATAACACTCCGAACAGTCGAGCGGGCCTTGAGCTGCTTCTTTCTATTATAGTAACGCCACTCGACAAGGTTCGCGTTTGTAAGCTCCATTAGCGGGACGCAGGCCTGACATTTTCCACTTGGGTATGATAGTGTCGTCGACGATTCCTTGGATAGGCCGATTTGTATACCGTAAAACCCGATCGAGGCGCTTACGGTGTCGCCCTTCGTGGACGCCCAGCTGTTAGAGCACGCGAAGACCGGGACCTGTCCGTTCTTCGTCAGCACGAAGACGAGCTTGCCCCTAAGGTCGAGATGAAGCTCGTAGAAATTAAAAAATCCGCCATCCACGACTTGCTTGGGTGCATAGTCGACATAATCGCTGCACCTGCTCAAGCCGTTCTCATCCTGTGTCCATGGAATCGCACGCACCGCACACCTCCGACCTGATGCTCACCGCTCAGCGTAACCCTGCATCAGCATGCGCTCGGAGAACGCCCCGTCATCGGCAGATCCGGGCTTTGATATCTGGCAGCCAGCTTTCGGGCGCGGCGGGTGATGCTGGCGACCAAGACGAGTCGGAGCAGGTTGTCCGGGAGACATCCTGAGGCGCTGACGGGAGCCTGGATCGGACTGCCTAGCTCAGCCTCAGCCCTGCGTCGCCTGGCTCCTGTGAGACTTGGCCGGTAGAGTTTTCAGCGGCCGCCGTGGGCTGGTCGGGTGTCGGCTGGTTTGCGTTGCCGGGACTATTCCGGACGGGCTGTGCAGTACAGCAGGAAAGTACAGCAACCGGCCTGGATTCCGGGGGACTGGTGCGGACGTCCTGAGACGGTGACCTGCACGTATGGACGGCGGTGGACGTCCTGCCGCTGGGTGGCATGCAAGAGGTCCGGGGTTCGAATCCCCGTAGCTCCACGCAGCTCAGACGAGGAATTCGAACGCTAAACCGATGAGAGCCACCTTTGTGAGGGGCATTCTGAGGGGCAAGATCCAGCGGGCGACAGCTGCCTGACCAGCGGTAACGCCAGGATCGGTCGGGCCTACCTGGCCGAGTACTGCCTTTGTGATGTGCAGGAGTCACGAGTTCGGGCGTCGCGGGCTGTGCGGGTTGCCCGGCGGCACGCACTGTACGCTGCGCCATCCGCTGGCCCCGGCCGGCGGTAGCGGGACACTAATGGATTTGGCTGAGCCTGCCAGGCAGCCTCCGCGAAAGCCATTCGTGCCGGCACTGTCACAACGCCGTAAGTCAGCGCGACGGTTCTCCCGCGTGACTTACTGGCCAGCGGCCTGGAACCGGACGATCAGCTCTGCGGGAACCCGGCCCTTGTCCTTGACCTCGATGCCCTGGCCCCTGGCCCAGGCGCGAACGTCGGACGGGGTAGGCCCGCCGGGGCGAGAAGAAGCCCTGCCGGTACTGGCACGCCGGGAAGTGCCGCCGCCAGCTTTGCGTGCGGCGTCGATGAAGGCCGGAGAGCCTTCCGGAACTCCTCGGCGTGCACGGCGTTCAGGTCGATCTCGCTGGCAGTTCCGTCCACTGCGAACCTGATGGTGGTGTCGGCTTCGGAGCCGTCGATGTCATCGGTCAGGACAACCTGGGTGCGCTGAGCCATGGGTGCCGGGACTCCGTTCCGGGGGATGGGTCAGTCCATCCGACTGCCCGGAGGAGCGGCTGTCAATCCTCCACGCGCAAGGTCAGCCAGGTCTCGGCCGGGGGCGGGTTGCTGATCCCGCCTCCACTCAGCGAGATGCTGGCCTGCCAGCAGATGTGGCCGGCATCCTAGGCGATAACTTGCTCGGTGCCGATGATCTATCGCTGCAGGTCACAGGCCAGGCGGAATTTAGGCACCCCATACCGGCCGCAAGCTGGTTATCGAGTGGACAGCGCAGCTATGAGGCCCCAGCCACCGACGCGGCTAGCGACAAGAATCCACCAACCCACCCCGGGGATGCACCGGGGGCGAGGCTGTCAGCCGTCGCGGATGGTGATCACTGTCCAGGCCCCGAGGTGGATGCGATCACCGCCATGCAGGGGCACCCGCATCCCGGCGGCTATCTCGCTGCCGTTGACAATGGTGCCGTTCTCTGACCCTGGATCGAGGACCACCCAGCTGCCGTCCTGCTCAGCGATCAGCACCGCGTGCAGCCGCGAGACGCCCGGGTCAGCGGGCGGGCCCGTCAGGTCGATCTCAGGCTCCAGCCCCTGCGAGGCGCTGCGCCGCCCGATGCGCATCTCCGGCCCGGCCAGCCGGAACAGGCGCTCCGGGCAGTATTCCGGAAACTCCAGCGTCGCCGCATCTGGGCCTCCGGCCGCGGCCACCTCCTCGAAGTACGCGTGATCGCTGGCTACCACCGCTGTCCATGCCACTGGGCTACCAGGCGCTGGTGCCGGCCCGCCGGAGGCGGAGGCTGGACCGAAGGCGGAGGCCAGCCCACCGGAGGCGGAGATCGGCTCGCCAGAGGCTGGGGCCAGGCCGCCGGGCGCTGGGGCCGGCTCACCTGAGGCTGGTGCCGGGTCACCGGGCGCTGCCGGACCGGTCTCTGGCTGCGCGGCGGCGCCACCTTCAACCGTGCCACCCCCATACCCGCCGGGCACAGCCCTCGCTGCCGCGGCGGCCTCCGGGGCCTCGCCAGTATCGAAGTCAAACCCACAGGCCTCGCAGAACCGGCCTGCCCTGGCCGTCCCGCATCGTGTGCAGGGCTTGGCGGGCACCTGTGGCTGCGGCTCCCGCGGCGTGACAGCCGGAGGCGTCGCCGGAATGCTGGCCGAACCGCCGATCCTCACTCCGCAGACGTCGCAGAAGTCACTGCTCGCCGACGTGTGACCAGCTGGGCAGGTCGGCATCCCCTTCTCCGCCTCCTTAGCGCTGCAACTTCTGTGGCCTCAACTTCTGTGCCAGCTACTGTGCCATCAACTTCTGTGCCAGCTACTTCTTGGTCCTGACCGTCTTGGTCGATCTGGTATCGAGCGCCATCTCATCGGCGTCCTCGACCTTCTTCTTCAGTTGCACGGTCCCGGTCGCCGCGTCCACCACGTTGACCACCTTGGCCAGCAGCTTGGCCGTGTCCTCGTTGCCGGATTGCTGGGCAAGTGCCACTGCCCGGCCGAGCTTGGCTGTCGCGGTGTCCTCGTCGCCCTGCTTGCGGGCCTCCAGACCCTCCTGAATGACCTGGGCGAGCTCGGCCTGGCCGGTGAAGTGCGCAACCTGCTTGTTGATGCGGGTCGACAGCGCCTCGTCATCGGTCCAGATCGCCCGCACCAGCCCCTGGCCCAGCACCTCCGGCCCGGACGGTGAGGCGGTGACCAGGCTCACCCGGGCAGCCAGCATCTCCTGTCCAACCGCACCTGGGGCGGCGACCTGCACGCACAGATGGTAATCGCGGCTCTCACCGGTGCCCCAGGCGCCGGTCGGGTAGTCGCCGATCTGCGGGCCCGACTGAACGCGCCGGCCCGTCAGGTCCTCGACCGCCGGTGTGACCTGCTTGACAAACTGGGTGGACGCATGCTGGGGCGTCCAGATGCGCAACGACACATCGGCGACCTGCTTGCCCATCGCCGCGACCATCATGGCCGAGAAATCGGTGGCGAGCCCAGCCGGGTCGGGCACAATGTCGACGGTGCCGAGCAGCGCGGTGGAGATCCGGCGGAGTTCGGCCACCTCCCAGTCGGTGCCAACGCCGCGGCAGTCGCAGCTGAAAACTCCTTCACACAGATTGATCGCCGTGCCCAGCTCGTCGGAGGTCTCGTCCTGATCCTTGCCGTCCGTCAGCAGGATGGCGTGCCGCAACTGGGCCGGGTGCGAGGTGAACATCTGGTGCGCGAGCCGCAGCCACTGCCCGATCGCGGTGCCGCCTCCCGGCCGCAGGCCCGCCACGGCCTTCTTCGCCGACTCCCGAGTCTGCGGGTCAGCGAGGGCCAGGCTGCCACCCTCCGGGAAGATTGCCTTAGCTTCTTTGGTGCCTGCGATCACGGCGAACGCCACGCCATCGCGGATCACGTCCACCGCCGCCGCGGTAGCCGCCCGGGCTTCGGCGATCTTGCTCTGGGGGGCGCCCATCGACCCGGAGCAGTCGATGATGATGACCTCGGCGCTGTTCGTTTCCGCGGCCGGTGCCGCGGCCGCCGTGCCCGCCGTCGCCACCGTGACGACGGCGTTGACGTCCCGGCCCCCTCCCGGCAGGTATTCGTTCTGGTAGATGTCCATCGTGAAGTCGGGCTGGCTCTGGCTCATTGATGAGTTCTCCTCGGCATCGGATCAGGTGAGACCGGCGGGCACTGGCAGCGGTCCGGGGGGAGCGGGGGGAAACAGGGCTAGGACCGCGGTCACGTTGTCCATTCCGCCGGCGTCGAGCGCGAAGCTCACCAGCGTGCGAACCGCGCCCAGCGGGTCGGTGAGCGCGGCAGGCAGCGCCAGCTCGGCCAGCTTGGCCGCCTCGGGCTGGTAATTCCACAGCCCGTCCGAGCAGAGCAGCAGGGCACCGGGACCGGGCGGCTCGAACCGCACGACGTGGGGCGCCGGATCGCTGAGGTCCGCGCCAATCCAGCGGGTCAGCACATGGCCCTGAGCCGAGGCGAGGGCGTCGGCCTCCGAGAGCAATCCCGCGGCGACCATCTCCTCTGCGACGGAGTCGTCCCTGGTGAGCTGCTGGGCGGCGGAACCAGGACCGGCTGCCAGCCAGTAGGCGCGGCTGTCACCCAGCCAGCACACGGTGGCGGCCTCGCCGGCCACCACCGCCGAGACGAAGGTGGCCGCTGGTGGGTCTCCCGGTGGCCCAGCCAGCCTGGCAACCGCTTCGGCGGCGGCGCGGACCGCCACGGGTGACGCCGCAAGCAGATCCGCCCCCTTCCGCACCGCTGCGAGCAGAACGCGTGCCGCCGTCCGCACCGCCGCAAGAGACGCCTCGTCGGGATGGGAGGAGGAGGAAACCCCGTCGCAGACCACCGCCACCACAGCCGGCCCGGTTGCGGTGTCAGCGGTGGCGAGCGCCATGGCGTCCTCGTTGCGATGATGCCGCAGGCCGCGATCGGTCACGCCGGCCACCATCCCGAGGTCGACCTCCTGATGATCACGGCCCGACCGAGCCTTCCGGCCGCAGGCCTGGCAGTAACCGTCCGCGCTGATGCGCGATGAGGGGCAGGACTCGCACGCGCGGGGGCCGCCGCTCTGGCCATCACTGACCGACAGCGGGGCCAGTTCCGCTCCGCAGGTCTCGCAGAAACTGTCCGTTGCCCCGACTGGCTCCCCGCAGGCGAAGCACACCCCGGACGCCGACCCGGCAATGCCCGCCATCACAGCCAGGTCCTCGGGCGGACCTCGTTGGCTCGGTCCACCAGCTCGATGCGCCGCGGCTGGTCGGGTGCCAGCCTGGCCAGCGCCCGGTAGCTCTGCTCGAGCCCAGAGCGCAGCGGGTACTCGGCCGGCTCGCAGCCGAGCAGGCGGCCGTCGCCCACTGCCTGCCCCGCTGTCACGGCGTCAAGTGCGGCCCCCAGAATCTCAGCCGTGAGGTGCTTCTGCCGGGCGGCGTCCAGGGTCAGACGGTCCAGCCGGCTGGCCGCTTCCCGCAGGCCGCCGACACCGGCCCCGGACTGGCCGGTGCGGGTGAGGTGAATTCGCACCGCCGCGATCTGCGCCGCAACATGATGACTAGACGTCGGCGGCACCCCGGCCAGCGCCGCGATCGCCCCCGCCCGGTCATCCCCCGCCAGCCTGGCCCTGGCCAGGCCGAACGCGGCGCTGACGTAGGAGCGGTCGACCGTCCATACGCGCTCGAAGTAGCGGACGGCGGTCGTCTGGTCTCCCGCGGCCTCGGCGGCGAACCCAAGCGCCAGCTGGGGCGCGAGCTCCCCGGGGAGCTCGTTGTAGACCGCGTCGAACGCGGCCCGTGCCGCCTCGGGCTTGCCAGCGGCCAGCTCGCGCAGCCCCTGGTACCAGGTGGTCCGCCAGTCGGCGCGGTCACCAGCGGCCAGCTCAGCCAGGGTACTCGCGGCGTGATCGAGCGCCCCGGTGACGATGAGGGCACGGGCAAGAGCCAGCCGGGTCTCCGCCGACTCGGCCACCGCCGGCGGTGTCCCCGCTTCACCGTGAGCGGCAGCCGACAGCGCGGCCGTCAGCTGCACGGGGTCCAGCGTGCCCAGCGTGGCCAGGTAGCCGACGGCAGGGTCGGCGATGTCCACCTGGGGCACCGGCAGCCATGCTGCGATCTCCGCGGCCTGCGGCGGCGTGTCGGGGGTCGTCGCCCAGTCGCTGTCGGCCATCGCGCCAGCCTCGGCGCCCACCGCCTGCAACTCGGGGCCGAACAGCGAGGAGAACGCCGGCCGGGAGTTGCCGTCGCCGGTCGCGAGGACCTCGCGCAAGACGCCGGTGAGCTGTTCGGCCATGTCGCCCGCCGAGGCAAAGCGGCGGCCAGGATCGAGGTTGGTGGCCCGGCGCAGCAGCCGGTAGAACGACTCCTGCCGCGCGAGCAGCGGCACTGTAGCCGGGTCCGGAAGCGTGTGCTCGAAGGTGCTGGTATATCCGGTGAATTCAAAGGTGAGCACCGCCAGAGCGCGCCCGACCGTATACAGGTCGGAGGACGGGGAGGGCCCATCGCTCGCGATCTCCGGTGCCTGGTAGCCGACCGTTCCGTAGATCGGGCTATCCTCGTCGTCGATCCTCCGTACCCCGCCCATGTCAATGAGCTTGAGCATTTCTTCTGCCTGGATCACGTTGTCCGGCTTGAAGTCGCAATACACAAGGCCGCGGCTGTGCAGGTAGCCGAACGCGCGCAGCACCTCGATCGCGTAGGCGAGAGCATGCTCGACCGGCACCGATCTGCCGGCCTTCCGCTCGTCGAGCAGGATATGCCGGAGCGAGCGGCCGCCGACGTACTCCATCACGATGTATCCGGCCGTCTCCCCGCTGCGCGGATCTTCGTGCTGGACGAAGTTGTAGATCCGGACCATGTTGGGATGGTCCACGGCGGCCAGGAACTGCCGCTCCGCGACCGCGGCCGCCATGGCGTCGGCGTCCCCTGTGTTGAGCAGACCCTTGAGCACCCGCCAGCTGTCGCTCACGTTACGGTCCTTGGCCAGGTAGATCCAGCCAAGTCCGCCGTGCGCCAGGCACCCGAGTACCTCGTACTGGCCGCCGAGGAGGTCCCCCGCCTGAAGCTTCGGGCTGAACGAGAACCGGGCGCCGCAGTTGCGGCAGAAACCGTCGGTCAGCCCAGGGCGCCCGTCTCTGGCGCGGCCGACCGGATGCTGGCAACTCGGGCAGAATCGTTGGCTCTCTGGCACTTGCGGGTCGGCGAGTATGGCGCTGGCGGGATCATGTGCGGGGACCGGCGGGATCTCCACCAGGCCCGCCCCGAGGTTGCCCCGGGACGACCGGCCGGTGCTGGGTTGCGCGCCACGAGTGCCCGCGCTGCTGGCGGTCCCCGCCGAGGCCGGGAACGAGCCCCGTTCCTGGCTGGCCGTGGTGACCGGTACCGGCGCCGGCGCGGCGGCCATTCCGCACACGGTGCAGTACCCGCTGTCGATGATGCCGCCGCAGCCAGCCTGCGTACAGGTGGCTGGGACCGCCGGGACCGCGGAAGCTGGGACTGGGGCGGTCGCTGCCGCCATTCCGCACACAGCGCAGTACCCGCCTTCGATCGTCCCGCCGCAGCCAGGCTGCGTGCACTGTGTCGCGGCCACGGTCATTGCGGCTGCCTCCGCCCGCTCAGCGCCAAGATCGCCTGCTGATAGCGCGTCACCGCCGCCGCCGCGGCCGCAAGGTCGCACGGCGCCGTCCACAGCAGGTCGCGGGCCTGCTGATAGCGCTCGGTGAGCTCGGTGTCCTCGGCGGCTCCCAGCCGTGCCGCCTTGGCCTGGTAGGCGCCCAGCAGGCCGCGCAGTTCATCGCGCCTGCCCAGGAGTGCCGCCGCCAATCGTTCGGCATCCCGGTACCGCTGCACAGCAGCGGCCGCCTCTGCCTCGATGGTGTCCAGCTCTGCCGCCAGCCGAGCCCACCGTCCCGCGGCCTTGAGCTTGTCCAGCGCGGCCAGTCGCATGTCCAAGCCCGCGGCCGCGGCTGGTGGTGGCGGCAGGTCGGCGGCGGCGATCTTCGCCGCCGTCCGGTGCCGGGCGGCCACGGCGTCCTCCCAGGCGGCTGTCGCCGCCACGACGGCCGCCGCGGCCGCGGAGATCCGCCGCTGCGTGTCCGTCCGCAGCCGGGCGAGGTCGGCGGCCCGCGCCACGGCAGCGGCGACCTGCTTGCGCAGCCGTTCCAGCTGGCTGGTATCAACCCGGCCACCCTGCCAGAGCGCCAGCGGATCCGAGTTCAGCACGTCGCGCAGGTGGCCCAGTTCGTCCCCGGCCGCCGCGAGCGCGCTGGTCACCTCATCGTCGCCGAGGTCTCTCACCTGCTCCTTCGCGGCGGCCAGCTTGGTGCCGATCTCGCTGAGCACGTCCGCTGCCTCGTTCCAAACGCTCTCGGCCGCAGCCACGACGTCGGCCACACTGGCGAAAGCGCGCTTCATCTCCCGCACCGCCGCGGCCAGGGTCAGATCAGAGCGGCCGGTTTCGGTGAGATCCCGCCGCCCGAGCGGCACCGTACGCGTGAGCTCCACCGACGGCCCGTTCAGCATGGTGGTGATCTGAGCCAGTTCCCGCCCGGATGGGCGGCGCGCTCCTGCCAGCAGCCCGGCGGCCTTGCCCACGACCGCCCCATATGCATCGAAGACTTCCCACAAGGCGGCCAGGTCGGTGGCGGCCGCTTCCCAGCGCCGCTTCGACTCGCCGGTCAGGGCCGCCCCAGTGAGCATCCGCTTGCCAAAGCTGCCATCCAGGTCGAGCAGGTTTGCCTGGATACTTTCGCGCTCGGCGGTCGCGGCTGCCACCGCGGCGGCGGCCTGCTCACGGGTCATCTCTATCGCCATCGGTCAGTCCTTGTAGCGGGCCGGCGGGGGTGCCGGGACCGGGGTACCCACCCAGCGGGCATAGCTGGCGGCCCACTGGCCGTCAGCCCGGATCCGCTGCAGTACCGCGTTGACGAACCGGACGAAGTCGGGGTGTTGCTTGGAGATGGCTAGGCCGTACGGCTCAAAGCTGAAGCGTGGGCCAACGATCTTCGTCCAGGGGTCCTGGCCGGCCAGGCCGGCCAGGATCGAGTCATCGGTGGAGATCGCGGCAACGTCGCCCTGCTGAAGCAGCACCAGGCAGTCGGTCCAGAACGGCACAGCGACCGGGACCGGGTGCGAGAGCGCGGCCTTGATGTTGGCGATGGAGGTGGACCCCGTGGTCGCGCACACCTTCTTTCCGCCGAGATCCGCGATGCCCTTGACCAGGGAGTTGGCCTCCACTAGGACGCGCTGGCCCGCGGCGTAGTAGACGGTGGAGAAGTCGACCTGCTGGAGCCGCGCACAGTTGATCGTCATGGTGTGCGCCACGATGTCGATCGCACCGGACTGGATCCCCGGGATCCGCTGGGCGTCCGAGATGGCCTTGAACTCGATCTTGTCGGGGTTGCCGAAGATCGCCGCCGCGACGGCGCGCACCATGTCGATGTCAAACCCCTCGATCTTTCCGTCCAGGGGATTGAGGTAGCCGAAGTGGTAGGTGCTTTGGTCCACGCCCGCGATTAGGTAACCACGAGCACGGACCTTGGCCATGAAGGAGCCAGGGGTCACCTGCGGCGGGCCGGCCGGCCGCAGGCTGGCCGTGGGATCGCAGGACGGGGTTGCCCGCGCCGCCGCCGCGGTCAGGCGATGCGCCGGCGGAGCCATCACCGCCGCGGACCCGGGCACGGCCCAGACAGCCATGGCGGCCACAACGAGCAGCAGCGGCGGCAGCCTTAGCCAGTGGCGGGGCTTCACCGGTACTCCGCCAGCCGCCTGCTGAGCCCGCGGGCACATCCCACCGCCATGATCAGCGACAACACGATGACTCCTGCCTCCAAGCCGGTGAACGCGTCCCGGCCCGCCACGGCGCTCGACCGGAAGACGACCTGTTCCGCGGCGATAGCGCCGGTCAGCGAGCTGTCAAGGCGCGCGAACAGGGTGCCGGAATGACCTGGGCCCGGTGTGGCCGCCAGTCGCACCGCCTGGGTGTGCTTGCCGTTGTCATCCAGGAATCGCACTGTCCGGTGCGCGGCGTACCAGGCGGTCGCCGTGGTGGCGGCCGCCGCCGCCGAGCCGGCTCCCGGGCTTCCGCGGGCGGCAGTGACCGCGTCCGTCAGCAGCGTGCCGGACCCGGGGCCCAGCTGGTGCTGCACGGCCTTGAAGTCCGCCTGGAAGCTGTCGTCGCCACCGGCGTCGATCAGGGTGAGGCTCTCATCGGCGTGAGCCCGCAGCGCCGCGATGTCGGCCTGGGCAAGGGCCGCCACCGGGGCGGATCCATGAGCGCGCGCTTGCAGCAGGTCGGCGCGGGCCACGCCCACCGCGATGACCAGCCACAACAGCGAGACTACGGCGGCCACGGATGCCACTACCAGGCCGGGGCTAAGTATCCGGTGTGTGCGCGAGAACAGCCACCGCTGCGCGCGGTAGAGCACGTAGCCGACGGCGGCGGCGGCCACCAGGAGGACAAGTGCCAGCGGCAGCCCGGTTGCCCGCCCGCTGGCCACGGAGAGCTGCCCGTTCGCCTGCGCGGAGACGTCGCGGGCAGCCGGGAGGAGGGTGCCGCGCATCAGGCCCGACGCCTCCCGCAGGTAGGCCGCCCCGAGGGGCAGGCCGAGCCGGTTGTCGGCCCGTGCAGTCTCCACCTCGCCTGTGTAGACGGGAAGGCCCGCCGAGAGCGTCGCCAGATTCCGTGCGGCGGGCGAGTGGCCCGCTGCCGCGGTGGCGCTCTCCAGATGAGCGGCTGCCTGGGCGATGTCCGCCTGGTAGCGTCGGCGGGCGGCGAGTGGCTCCAGGCCGCCGGACAGGAAGGCGCTGGCCGCCGTGGCGTCCGCGTCCGACAGTGCCCGGTAGATCTGCTGGCCGTCCAGGCTCAGCGGTTCGCTGGTGCCGACCACATCGTTGGCCCCCGACGCGCGCTGGCTCACCACCCAGGCAGCTACCCCACCCCAGATCAGGCAGAGCGAGACAAGGCCGACCAGGAGCAACCGCAGCTTCGCGGGCGTCGTCGTGGCCCGGACAAACTGTCCCAGCGCAGGCCGGGCGGCGGGGGCAGGCCGCGGCGGATCGCCGACCGCGGTCACGGCCGTCCCCGCTTACCTGGCGGCCGATGGCGTGACCCACGCACCATGACCCCGCTCCCTCCACCCACCGGGCCAACTGGTCGTTACCGCACGGATCCGCTTAGCGGATGGAACCATGCCAAAGTTTGATGGGCTCTACGGCACATCTCACCACAGAAGATGCGGCGGGCAGAGGCCGACGAACATGTCGTCCTTGGGGACTGGCGCCGGTGGGGTCAAAACCGGCCACCAATACCGAACCGAACAGTAGAGGGAGCCCGCGGTGAACGGGCTCCCTCTAGGTCCTCCCAGACGGGGACCTCTGAGGCATCCAAGCTCGTCCGCTGACGGCTGCCATAGATAGGCCATCGCAGGTCAGCAATCCATCAGGGTCCGCCGCAATATGCCCTGGTCTAGGGTCGATGGCTCCCAGCGTAGCGCCGCGGTTGGCTCCCAGTCCCGGCACGCCCACAGACCCACGGAAGATCCCAATTCCCTACGTTCAACACGGCTCGCGGCGGGGTGGCACCCGCTAGGTATCCCGGGAACATGCGACACGGGCAGAACGCCTCTTAGCGGCGCCGTCGCCCTCGGCGCAGCAGCCAGCACTGGTTGGCATAGGGCGGCGGCAAGGCGCCTATCGGGCACGGGATCACCTTCTGCGGAGATCACGTCGAATGTTCCCCCTCCCAACGTGTTGGTGACCCTGAGGATCAGGATCGCCGTGTGCCAGGAGCTATGGGCAGCGGACAGGAAACGCGTAAGCGCTGATTATCGAAGTGCCGGTAAGCCTGTGGTGGCAGTGTTGCGTTGGCCGATCGGTGCGCAGATCGGAGCGTGGTATCGGGGACTGACCAGCTGGTCAGATGACCATCGCGAGATGGTCGAAGGCTGTGCGCAGCCGGTGCTGGGCGGGGACATCGGTGGCGAGTTCATAGTGACCGCGGCGGAGGTTCTGGACGAACGCGTGCCCGGCGGCCAGGATCCGCGCGGACTGGTGGCGTTTCAGGCCGCGCATCGGCCGCAACCGCGCCTTCAGCCGGCCATGGCCGGCCTCGACGGGGTTGTTCGCGTAGCGCTCGACGGCATGCAGCGCCGAGGGGATCAGCTCGCCCAGGACCCGCGGACAGGCCGGGGCACGGCCGGTGGTGACCTCGGCCGGGATCGTGCCCGCGCGCAGCGCCCGAGTGAAGAACCGCCGGGCCGCGGCCAATCCTACGCTAGGGAGGTCACAAGAAGCTCACATCGCAGGCCAGAACGCCTTTCCGCCAGCTGTCGGCACGCGCCCGGGCGTGGTTGACTGTGCCTGGGGGGAGCGAAGTGATCGGTTATCGCCTCCTGGGGCCGCTGGAAGTCACCGTCGACGGGACCGCCGTCGACCTGGGCGGCCTGAAGCAGCGGGCGCTGCTGGCGATCTTGCTGCTGCACGCCAACCAGCCGGTTCACCGTAATGTGCTCGTCGACCGGTTGTGGGGCGAGCATCCCCCAGCGGGCGCCGAGCATGCCGTGAACGTCTACATCTGGCGGCTCCGCAAGACGCTGCAGACGGCCTCGGCGACCGAGGGGGTGGTGACGCGGCAGGGTGCCTACCTGCTCCAGGCAGCGGAGGAACAGGTCGATGTGGCGCTGTTTGAGCGGCTCGCGGACGAGGGGCGGCGGGCGCTGTCGGCGGGGCCTGCTGGCCGCGCCTCGGCGGTGCTTGGCGAGGCGCTGGCGTTGTGGCGGGGCGCGCCGCTGGCCGATTTCAGGTTCGAGCCGTTCGCGCAGGCCGAGATCGCCCGGCTGGAGGAACTCCGGGCGGGCGTGGTGGAAGACCGGATCGAGGCCGATCTCGCGCTAGGGCGTCACGCGCATCTCGTCAGCGAACTGGAGGCCCTGGTGGCCGCCGATCCGCTGCGCGAACGCCTACACCAGCAGCTGATGATCGCGTTGTACCGGTGCGGGCGGCAAGCAGATGCCCTGGCCGCCTACCAGAAGGCGCGGCGGACGCTGGCGGAGGAGCTCGGCATCGAACCATGCCAGCCGCTGCAGCAACTAGAGCGCGCGATCCTGGAACAAGATCCGTCGCTACAGCCGCCGCCGGCCACCGAAAGCCGCTGGGTGCCTACCCCGGGCAACGGCAGGCGGCGCATTCCGGCCGTCGCTGGTCATCCGAAACGGATGCTAGCTGTGACCGGTGCCGCCGCTGCGGTAGCCGCGCTGTTGGCGGGCAGCCTGGCCACCCTGCCGGCAGGGGGTGGCGTGCTGGTGCCGTCGCTGGCGAGCCACCGCGGCGGCACCCTCACGCTGATCGCGCAGCTGTCGCCGCACGACCAGGCCACCGATCCCGCGGCCGCCTACGCGATGCCCCTGTGGCAGATGCTGAGCGTGACCAACGACGGGCTGGTCGGTTACCGGCGCACCGGGGGCCCGGCGGGCGACACCCTCATCCCGGACCTGGCCACAACACTCCCCGCGCCGGTGGACGGCGGCAGGACCTACATCTTCCACCTCCGCCCCGGGATCAGGTACTCCAACGGGACGCCGGTCAGGCCGGAGGACTTCCGCCACGCGATCGAGCGCGGCTTCGCCATCAACGCCGGGCCGGCCTCCTACTACACCGGCATCGTCGGTGCCGCCCAGTGCCAGCGGGCGCCTGCTCGCTGCAACCTAGCGCGCGGGATCGTCACCAGCGACCGGGCAGGCACGGTCACCTTCCACCTGACCGCACCCGACCCGGAGTTCCTGTATAAGCTCGCCTTCCCCCTCGCGGACGCGGTCCCAGCCGGAACGCCTGATCACCAGGTCGGACCGGCCCAGCTCCCAGCGACCGGGCCCTACATGACGCAGTCGTTCGTGCCGCGGCACCGGTGGGTCCTCGTCCGCAACCCGAGATTTCATGAATGGTCGGGCCAGGCGCAGCCGGGCGGCTACCCCAGCCGGATCATCCTACGGCTCGACATTTCCCCCGGACCGGCGGTCACCGCGGTCGAGCAGAACCGCGCCGTCGTGCTCCTCTCCCCTCCCCAGGCCAGGATCCAGGAACTGGCGACGCGTTATCCAAGCCAGCTGCACAGCGGCCCTGAGGGCGCCACGATCGGGCTGGTGCTCAATACCCGCGTCTGGCCGTTCAATGTCCTTGCCGCGCGGCAGGCCCTCAACTACGCCATCGACCGGGCCCTCCTGATCCGGCTGATCGACGGGCCGCTGATGGCGCAGCCAACCTGCCAGATCCTCCCGCCCGCCATGCCCGGCTATCGGCCGTACTGCCCTTACACGGTCGACCCCAGCCCCAACGGCGCCTGGCTAGCGCCCGACCTTGCCAGGGCGGAGCAACTTGTCCGCGCCTCCGGCACCCGAGGCGCCAAGGTAACCGTCACCGGCGCCTCCGGCATGGGGATCCCGGTCCAGTCGACCGGCCGCTACCTGGTATCTGTCCTCAACCAGCTCGGATACCGGGCGTCTCTGCAAGTAGTCACTGGGTGGAACGCATACAACAGACGGCTCTACGACTCTCGCCAGCGGATGCAAGTCGGCTGGTTCGGCTGGTACCAGGACTACCCTGCCCCGTCAGACTTCATCAGCCCGCTCCTCACATGCCACTCCTTCCTCCCCGGAAACCCGGCCAACCTCAACGCCGCCGAGTTCTGCAACCAGCGGATCGATGCCCAGGCCAAAGAGGCCCTAGCGCTCCAGCCCTACGATCCCAGTGCGGCCTGGTCGCTCTGGGCGCGCATTGATCACGAGATCGTGGGTTGGGCTCCGTGGGTGCCGGTCTACAACCCGCGCACCGTGGTCGTGCTTTCCGCGCATGTCGGCAACTACCAGTTCGACCCCTACTGGCCCGTCCTCGTAGATCAGCTATGGGTCCATTAACCCCGCTAAGCGGCCACCAGGAAACTATCCCTCAGCGCGGAGAACACGCGGATCCCGGCAACAGCACACGATGCCCGGCCACCAGTGGACGTCCTCCAGGCGCGCAGATCACCCCTTTCGGCGCGGCGCTGACGGGCGTCCCAGCAGACCGGCCCTGCGTGCAGATCGGCGGCTACGCGCGCGGCTGGCACCAGCAGCTTGGTCACACGCTGCGACCAGGGTTGGCCGCCGCCAGACGGGTGGGCCACGCGACGGGCGTCGCCGCTGGACGCTTGGCGCAAGCCGCCGAGTCCTCGCACATCCGGTCGGCAGTGCTATCTCGAACGCCCGCAGAGCGGCTACGTCGGTGCCTTTGGGTCCTTCGCCGTGAGGGCGTGCGAGCATGGCGGAGTGAAGCGGCCCGATACCCGGAAGCTGTGGAACGCGAACGCTGCGGCGTGGACGGAATTGTCGCGTGCCGGGTTCGACGTCTACCGGGACTTGGTGAACAGCCCTGCGTTCTTCGCGCTGCTCCCACCCGTTGATGGGCTGTTGTGCCTCGATCTGGGCTGCGGTGAGGGACATAACACCCGCATGCTCGCCGGCAAAGGCGCCCGGGTTGTTGCTCTCGATGTCGCCGAGTCATTCATAGCGGCTGCCGTGGGAGAGGACGGGCGAGGGACTCGCTACGTCGTCGGCGATGGGGCCATTCTCCCATTCCGCGCGTCGAGCTTCGATGCCGTCACCGCGTTCATGAGCTTGATGGATGTCGCCGATCCCGAGCAAACACTTCGCGAGGTGGCCCGGGTCCTGCGGCCCGCCGGTTTCGTGCAGTTCTCGGTCCTGCATCCGGTTATATCGGCGCCGGCTGGGCGATGGGTGCAAGACGAGTCTGGCGTGCGCCAGGCGCGGGTTATCGGTGAGTACTTCTACCAGGGCCCGCTCACTGAAACGTGGATCTTCAGCGCCGCAGCGGCGGAGATGCGAGACCGGCACCGGCCGTTCACGATCACCTACGCGCGCCGGACCCTCACTGGGTGGCTGGGCGCTGTGCTTGGCGCCGGCCTGGGCATCGACGCGATCGCTGAGCCCCACGCCGACGAAGTAACTGCCGCCACCCACCCAGAAGTCGCTGACACCCGGATCGCCCCTTACTTCCTCGTTGTGCGCGCACGAAAGCCGTAAGACCTAGCTACTCGGCCGGAACCGCGCAGGGAGAGTGTAGGTAGTGTTTCCGCGGCAGAAGCACTGGCGGTGCGCGGGATTCAGTCCAGCGCGCCCACCCATACTGACGGCATGCCTGTCCGACTTCATCACATCGTCGTTGACACTTATGACCTGCCCGGGCTGGCCCGGTTCTGGACGCAAGCGCTCGGCTGGAAGGTTCTCTCTGAGCGCCAGCGCCAGCGCCAGCGCCAGATCGTCATCGGGACTGACGAGAACGCACCCGTCGGCATCTGCTTCATGCCGGTCACCGATCCAAAGACGGTCAAGGACCGCGTGCACCCGACCTGACCAGCAGCTCACAGGACTGCGACCAGGAGATTGAGCGGCTTCTCGCGCTGGGGGCGCGCCGAGCCCACATCGGGCAGACCAGCGCAGAGTCCTGGACTGTACTGGCCGACCCCGAGGGAAACGACTTCTGCGTGATACGCCCGAACGAAACGCTCACCCGGTAACGCTCAGCGCCGGCAGGCACAGATCGACCCTGTCCGCGGCAAGTGAGCGGCGTTCGATGCCGACCAGGTCGAGGCTGCTGGTAGCAAGGCGATGTCCGAGGTGCTCCAGTGTTACTTTGGTCGGGCAGCCGGGCTGCCGGCGGAGGTGGCCGCTGCGGGCGACTGCCTTCGCTGCCTGGCCGTCGTGTTACGCCAGCATCGCAGCCGATCTTCCTGTCCCGGTTATCCCTCGCCGGAGCCGGCGCGGAGTTCCCGGGGAACCACGAACGCGGTCAGCCGGGCCTGTTGTGACCTGAGTCCCTGCCAGGCTCCGGTGAACTCCAGTACCGCGATCGCGGCGGTCGGGAACTTGAACCGAACTCGCTCGAGCGCATCCGCATCGCCAGCCCGGGCGCTGGCGAGCGACAGCGCCAGTTCCTGCATGGCAGGATCGTGCCCAACGATCAGCAGGGTCCGCGCCCGCGGCGCTATCTCGCGGGCCAGATCCAAGAGCTCGCCAGCTGCCGCCCCGTACACCCGCTGATCAAAGCTGACACTGGGAGAGGCATCCAGCTCCGCCGCAGCCAGCTGCCACGTCTCGCGGGCGCGCCTGGCTGTCGAGCAGATGACGCGGTCGGGTGCTCGGCCAGCCGCTCGCAGCCACCGTCCCGCGACGGGGGCATCACGGCGGCCGCGGCGTGCCAGCGGCCGCTCATGGTCGGCGACATCAGGCCAAGCTGACTTGGCGTGCCGCAGCAGCACCAACCGCCGCGCAGCGCTACTGGCCATGGTGCAAGCCTTGCAGATCCGGCGTCATCCTGCCCGGCTGGCTTGACGCTTCAGCCAGCCGCAGCTTGAGAGTTCCCTCCGTGCGATCAAGCGGCGGATCGGGTCGGCCGCTGCACACCAGCAATCGGACTGCGGCAGATGTGCGCGTCTGCCAGGTCGAGATCGTTTGCCGGGCGGCCCGGGAGTCAGTGGCCGCGGATCTTGATGGCGCGGGCCAGCTGGTCCAGTGCCGGCTGGGTACTGGGCTGGAGGCGGATGATGAGGTCGTCGATGCCGAGCCGCTCGTAGGAGTCGATCGCGCGGGCCAGTTCGTCTGCCTGGCCGGCGGGCGATCCGCCGCAGGCCTGGCCGGGACCGGTCAGCTCGCAGTCCATGCCGACGGTGCGGCGCAGCGTGGCCGGGTCGCGGCTTTCGGCCTGCAGCGCCGCGTGCATGCCGGCCAGCCGCTGGCTCAGCTGCTTGTCGGGCAGCCCGAACCAGGCGGTGTTCCAGGCATCGGCGTAGCGTGCGGTCAGAGCCAGCATCCGCGGGCGGTTGCCGGCCACCAGGACCGGGATCGGCCGGTCCGGCGGCGGGAGCAGTACCGCGTCGCGGATCTGGTGGTAGCGGCCGGCAAAGGTCAGCCGCTCGCCGCGCAGCAGCGGCCCGATGATCTGCAGCGCCTCCTCGAACCGGGCGGCACGGTGGTCGGCGGGGAAGCCGAATGCCAGGTACTCCGGGTCATACCAGCCAGCGCCCAGGCCCAGGACGAGACGGCCGCCGCTGACGCCGTCGGCGGTGACCGCCATCTTCGCCAGCAGCGCCGGGCTGCGAAACGACACGCACATCACAAGCTGGCCCAGCTCGATCGTGCTGGTCGATGCAGCCAGGGCAGCCACGATAGTCCAGCCCTCGTGGATGGCCTCGGCCGGCCTGCCCGCGGGCCCCGACAGGAAATGGTCGCAGACCCAGAGCGAGTCCAGCCCGACCGCCTCGGCGTGAATCGCGAACGCGTGCATCTCCCGCCAGGTGGGCAGCCGGCCCGGCCCATCCGACGCGCTGAACGGCAGCGTCACGCCGATCCTCATCGACGCGAGAGCCTATCGCCCAGACCGCGGCACCGCGATCCCGTCGTGAAGTCACGAACAGGAAGGCCGCCGAGCCGACGTCCGCGACATAGACCAGGGGCCGAGCCGCTTCGCCGGCGGCGTCGACCTATCAGCGGCAGATCCGGACGTTCTGGTGCCCGGCGGGCATGCATAACCATGCAAGCAGTCGGGCGATCGGAGTGGGCACTGCTGTACTGATCGTCGGTCCTGAGTTGTGCTCAAGGGCGCGGTGGGAGGTCGTAAATAAACCATAGGCGCGAATCGCGGGCGCCTCCGGTTATGCGCCGCTGGTCAGCTGGGCTTACCTGCGAACCCGGCGCGAGTGAACATGCGGGAGCTGGTTACCTGCTTGGCGGGGTCGTTCTTTTGTCAGGCGGCTCGTCATCAGCAGTTTCCGCCTGTTCGGCGCGGGGCGGGTAGTCCTGGGCGGGCAGCAGCCGGATTCCCCCGCCAAGGGAGATCACGCCAGGCAGTTCGAGGCGCGTTTGCCTTGTGACGAGATCGGTGCCTTCCAGGGCCAGCGTGGCGGTGATGTCGCAGTGCCCGGAGTGCAAGGCGACTAGCCGTCCAGCGCTGATCCCGGCAAGCAGGGCGCTGACGTCAAAGACGACAGACAGGTCGAGGTTGAGGGTGGCCACGCGGTGATCGTCAACAAGAACACTGATGTAGGGCTGTTGCGCCTCAGTGACCCGGTGCGTGGCGAGCTGGACCAGCTCGGTGCTGCCTGGCACCGCCAAGGTGCGCCGCGCGGCGGAGGTGAGGTCTTGATGCTTGCGCCATCCAGCGACGAGCACGTCGATCAGGTTGACATTCAGCAGCCCGCCCGCCGCCGCCGCGACCTCGCGGACAGCGGCTTCGCGGGTCGCCTTGGGGAGGCCTTCCAGGGCGCGGCCAAGGCTCTCCGGGTCTGCCGACGCGATCCGGTGGGCTATTGCGTCCGGGGAGGCTGCTTCCGGGCCGAACAGAAGCGCCAGGGCGGTGTGCGGGACGGGCGGTACGGCAGTTGTCACGGCCTTAGCTCCTCGATCGTCGTGGTGGCGGTACCGGGGCGAGGCTCGATCCGCACCGTATGCGTCGCATCTGTGCCGGTCGCGTGGACGCTCAGTTGGGCAGGCGGGCCGGCGTGCGGCACGGCCCGCACGCTCTGCGCGATCACCGGTGCCGGGCGATTGCGCACGAACCAGCCGGCGAGCAGCACCACGGCCACGCCTGCTGCCAGGCCCAGCACCAGTGGGAGGGGCACGCCTGACCCGGACCCGCGCGTCACATTGGTAGCCGGGATAGATGAAGGGCTGGCCGATGCCGGAGTCGAGGCCGGAGTCGAGGCCGGAGTCGAGGCCGGAGTCGAGGCCGGAGTCGAGGCCGGAGTCGAGGTGAGCGGCGTCACGGTCACCGGCGCAGAGCCTGAACTAAGCAGCGCCGACCTGAGGGTCTGCTGCGCCGTGGCGGTGAAGGTGTCGCTGGCCGCTGAACTGGGAACCGTGGCGGAGTACATAACGGCAATGGACGACGGTATTGGTGCGGTGGTTGTACCCGGCGGTGCGAGCAGGAGGCCAGTGATCGTGATCGTCATCGCGCTGGGGTTGGTGGTCAGCGTGCATGCCGCGCATGTGGTGTAGCCCGCGCTGCCGGCTGTCTGCACCGGGGCAGGCCACCCGGCAGGCACCTGCAGGATCACCGCGCCGTTCACGAGCCTCATGCTGGCGGTGAATGTGAGGGTGAATGTCTGGGGGCTGCCGGCGTTGACCAGGTTGGGCGAGATAGCCAGTGTGCCGTCCGTAGGCTGATCTGCATCGCCTGGCAAAACAGCCGAGACTAAAGACACACCCGCCACTGGCCCGACGCCACCTTCGGCCGCCCCCGCGGCGATGACGCGCGTCAGCGATACGGGCCAGCCCACCCCGATCACCGCGGCAGCAAGGCACCCCCCGCAAGCGCACGCCGCCAGCACCAGCGCCAGGCGGGACCACCGGAAAGCCCGCCAAGCCCCGGCCTCGTCGCGGGAGCCTCTCGCTGACCACATGGCATATACCGCCAGTGAACGCGCGCCAAGGCGTGCTGGCAATACCGGCGAATCCGGACGCTACCTGCGCGAGCGCTAAGACGAGCCACAGCAGGCCGCATGATGACGGGCTGGACCGCTCAATGGGTGCCGTTCCTGCTCAGCCAGTAGCCATCCGCGCCGTGCCGCTACAACCTCCTGTAACGGACGGTCAACGTCAACCCGCTCGCTGGGGAAACATGCGGTAGCTAGTTCTCCTCGGAATCCGCCTGCTCTGTCCAGTGGTCGAGGTTTTTTCGGGCAACCCTGGTGTCCGGGTGGTTAGGGCCAAGTATCCGGTCTTGCTCGGATAGCAGCGCCCCGTACTGGTCTCGAGCCCCGGCCGGGTCCCCCGCCTGGCCTGTCCAGCGGGCGACGCTGTGTCGTATATACAACGTCTCCGGGTGCCCGGGGCCGAGGATCCGCTCATACACAGGCAGCAGGGCGGCGAACTGATCGCGCGCCCCGGCCGCATCCCCCACGCCACTTTTGCTTCCTGTCCAGCGGGCGAGGCCAGCGCGGACGTTCAGGGTGAGGGGGTCTTCGGGGCCGAGGACCCCCTCGACCACGGGCAGCAGGGCATCGAACTGGTCGCGGGCTTCGACTGTGTCCTTCGCCTCGCCAGTCGACCAGGCGAGGTCCGCACGGGCGGTGAGGGTGTCCAGGTGTTCCGCGCCGCGGATCCGCTCAAGCACCGGCAGCAGCTTGTCGTACTGGGCTGCGGCGCGTTTCGGGCCCTGCCCGTGCCCGATCCTCCTGGGCCTGTCAGCGCGGAGGGCGAGGGTATCTGGGTGTTCGCGGCCGTGACCCCCTCGGCCCCTTGCCTTCCTGGTCCAGTGGGCGATGTCGGCGCGGGCGGCGAGGGTGCCCGGGTGCTCGGCGCCGAGGACCCACGCGATCACCGACAGCAGCGCCCAGCCTTGGTCCCGGGCTCCGGCTGGATCCCCCGCCTGCCCCGTCCAGTGGGCGAGGTTGCGCCGGGCGGTCAGGGTGTCCGGGTGCTTGCGGTCCAGCGTCTGCTCCCGCGTGCCGAGTACCGTCTGCTGGAGATCTCTGGCGGCGGCGTAGCTGCCGCTGTTCCTGAGATAGTCGGCGATCCGCTCTATGCCGCTGCTGCCAGGCGCGAGGGCCTTTTCGGCGTGCGGCAGCAGCCCGGCGAAATCGGGCCAGGTATCCGGCTTTCGAGAGCCCGCAGGGATGGCCGCCTCGATCAGGGCGGCAGCGGCCCGTGGCCATTGGTCAGCCAGCTCAGCGGGTATCTGATCGGCGGTAACGGCCTGTACCAGCCTGTGCACCGACATCGCCCCGTCCCCGGCTGGGCGGACAAGCGAGTATCGGCGTAACGCTGCGATCGCATCGTCGGCGGCCAGCTCATCCTCCAGCAGCGGCACCAGCACCTCCGCCACCTGCGCATGCCAGCAGTGACGGGCAGGCCGTGCATCTGCTGGCTGCCCTCGATCAGCGCGCTGGCGCCGTGCTCGCCCAGGCCAGTGTGGATGGCAAGACGAACGAGATCACCGCGTTCGCGCCGCTGCTGGAGCCTCTGGACCTGGCCGGGTGCGTCATCACCGCCGATGCGATGCATACCCAGCGCGGTCACGCGGAGTTCGTGGTCGCAGAGAAGAAGGCGCATTACATCCTGGCCGTGAAGAAGAACCGGCCCGGCCTGTATGCCCAGGTCAAGAACCTGCCCTGGCGGAACATCCCGGCTGGCTGCACGCAGCACGGCCGCGAGGAGCACCGCACCCTGCAGGTCACGGCCGTCGCGGCAGGGCTCGCCTTCCCGCACGCCGCCCAGGCCATCCGCCTCACCCGCCGCACCCGGCCCTGGGCGGCCAGAAGAAATGGCGCACCGTCACTATCTACGCGATCACCAGCCTGGACGCCCGCCAGGCTGCCCCCGGCCAGCTCGCCGCCTGGATACGCGGCCACTGGCAGATCGAGGTGCTGCACCGCATCCGCGACGTCAGCTACGGGGAAGACGCTTCCCAGATCCGCACCGGCAGCGGCCCCCAGGTCATGGCTGCCCTGCGCAACCTCGGCATCGGGATCCTGAAAATGGGCGGCCACTCCAGTATCGCCACCGCCTGCCGCCACCACGCCCGGGACGCCACCCGGACCCTGGCAACCCTCAGGCTCAGCCCGCCATGACCGAAACGGACATAACATCACTATGCCGAGGCCCTGCCGCCAGCGCGCGTGAATCATCAGGGGTGGGGTTCCCCTCAAACCGTGGAGACTGCGGTTGTGGTGATCATGGCCAGGGACGGGCTGGCCTTGTCGCGCCCGCGCCCGGCGGGGGCAGGCTGTGGCC
>JGI20205J14842_1000020_pt1 | contig 34441 bp, 35 predicted proteins | sample NGESurshal092012_2_FD_14842 | JGI IMG/M metagenome (IMG submission 14842) | reverse complement strand
CCGCGGCGCCGCCGGGGCCGGTGACGGCTCCGCGCCTGGCCGGGCGGCACCGCCGCCATCCGGGGACGACGCGCAGGCAGGCTGGAGCGAGCCGCCGCCCGCGTGGGACGACCCCGGGGCGGGCTGGGATGACCCGCGCGACGATGACCCCGAGGACGCCGGGCCGCCTGCCGCGCCGGCCCCAGCCCAGAGCTCCGGGCCGGCCTCCGGGGCGGCAGCGCCCGTCAGGGCCCAGCCGCCCGCGAGCCGGGCCCTGACGGCCATGGACCTCATCGAGCGCGAGCTTGGCGGCCGGCTCATCGAGGATGTCGGCGACGCCTAGCGGCCGCGCGATGCCTGACGGCCGGACAGGCCGTAGGCTCGTAGTGACAGGGAATCGCGGCCGCCCATGGCCTGGCGCGGGCGCGATCGGTAACTTAGCGGTCACCCCCGCAACCGAGGGTGCCAGACGGTTTGGGGGCATCGTGGAGCCTGGCGGTCAGCTGGACATGCAGCAACTGCTCGCGGCGGCGGCGGAGATGCAGAGCCAGCTCATGAACGCCCAGCAGGAGCTGGCTGACGCGGCGGTCGAGGGAACGGCCGGCGGCGGCCTGGTCAAGGCCGTCGTCAGCGGCCAGGGTGAGCTCCTGGACCTGGTCATCGCCCCGGAAGCCATCGATCCGTCCGATCCGGCCGAGACGGCGCAGACCCTGGCCGACCTGGTGCTCGCCGCGATCCGGGACGCCTCGCGGGCGGCCGCCGAGCTGCAGCAGGAGGCGATGGGTCCCCTCGCCTCCGGCTTCGGCGGGGGCGGGCTGCCGGGACTGCCAGGCATGCCGGGACCGGGCGAGCTGCCGGGCAGCTTGCCCGGCGAGCAGTAGAAGGCTCGCCGGTGTACGAGGGCGTTGTTCAGGACCTCATCGACGAGCTGGGCACGCTGCCCGGCGTCGGGCCCAAGGGTGCCCAGCGCATCGCGTTCTTCCTGCTGGCGTCCGATCCGGCCGACGTACGGCGGCTCTCGTCGGTGCTGCTCGAGGTGATCGAGCGGGTCAAGTTCTGCCGCACCTGCGGCAACGTGGCCGAGGAGGATGAGTGCCGGATCTGCCGCGATCAGCGCCGCGACCCGTCGCTTATCTGCGTGGTCGAGGAACCCAAGGACGTCGCGGCCATTGAGAAGATCCGCGAGTACCGGGGTCGCTACCATGTGCTAGGTGGCGCGATCAGCCCGATCGACGGGGTCGGCCCCGATGACCTGCGCATCAAGGAGCTGATGACCAGGCTCGGCGACGGAACCGTCACCGAGCTGATTCTGGCCACGGACCCCAACCTGGAGGGCGAGGCGACCGCGGCGTACCTGGCCCGGCTCCTCAAGCCCATGGGCCTGCGGGTGACCAGGCCCGCCAGCGGACTGCCGGTGGGCGGCGAACTTGAGTACGCCGACGAGGTAACCCTCGGGCGTGCCTTCGAAGGACGGAGGCTGCTGGATGTCTAGCCCGCAGCGGCCAGGGCAGCCGGGCGAGGAGTGGCGGCCCTTGGCCGACCGGATCGCCCAGCATGCCCGCGATTTCCTGGACGGGATCGCAGCGGTAGCCCGCGGCGAGAGCGGAAACGAGACGGTTCCCCTGCTGCTGCTGGAAGTCGCGCAGGTCATGCTGGCGGGCGCGCAGCTGGGAGCGAGCGAGGACGTGATCGCCGTCGGCAACCAGGAGCCGGACGTCAGCGCCGACCCGGATCTGGACGCGCTGCGGACCGGGCTGGCCGCACGGCTGCCGACCGACGACTACGTGGAGATCTTCGACCCGTACTCGGCCGACACCCGCGCCACCGCCTTCCGCCTGTCGGACGACCTGGCGGCGGTCGCCGCCGACCTCATCCACGGACTGAAGCACTACGAGGCGGGTCGCGCCGCCGAGGCACTGTGGTGGTGGCAGTACTCCTACGTCAACCACTGGGGGACGCACGGCGGCGCCGCGCTGCGGGCGCTGCACTCCGTCGTGGCGCACGCCCGGCTGGACGTGACCGAGCTGGATGTTACGGGCCTGGACGTGACCGAGGGGCAGCACGCGGCGAGCTAGCCAGCCCTCATCCTAGGTAGACTCAGGGCTGCCCGCCGTCAGCAGCAGACCCGGACCGGGGAGGTGGAGGCCCGCCCGTGGCCCTCGTCGTCCAGAAGTACGGTGGATCCTCGGTCGCGGATGCGGACGGGATCAAGCGCGTGGCCCAGCGCATCGTGGCCACGCGCAAAGCAGGCAACTCCGTCGTCGTGGTGGTATCGGCGATGGGCGATACCACCGATGGCCTCCTCGACCTCGCCAATCAGGTGAGCCCGCTGCCGCGGGGCCGGGAACTGGACATGCTGCTGACCGCCGGCGAGCGCATCTCGATGGCGCTGCTGGCGATGGCCATCGCCAACCTGGGCCTGGAGGGCCGCTCGTTCACCGGCTCGCAGGCGGGTGTCATCACGGACTCCACGCATGGCAAGGCCCGGATCATCGACGTGACGCCCGGCCGGATCCAGGCGGCGCTGGAGGCCGGGGCCATCCCGATCGTGGCCGGCTTCCAGGGCGTCTCGCAGAGCAGCAAGGACATCACGACGCTCGGCCGGGGCGGCTCCGACACCACGGCCGTGGCCCTTGCCGCCGCGCTCGGAGCGGATGTCTGCGAGATCTATACCGACGTCGACGGCGTCTTCACCGCGGATCCGCGGATCGTGTCCACGGCCCGGCGGATACCGCAGATCTCCTACGAGGAGATGCTGGAGATGGCCGCGTGCGGCGCGAAGGTGCTGATGCTGCGGTGCGTGGAGTACGCCCGGCGCTACGGCATTCCCATTCACGTCCGGTCGTCGTTCAGCAACCAGGAAGGCACCTGGGTCAGCGGCTCGGGCCAGGAGTTGGAGGAACGGGTGGAGCAGGCGATCATCTCCGGCGTCGCGCATGACCGGAGCGAGGCGAAGATCACGGTCGTCGGCGTGCCAGACAAAGTCGGCGAGGCCGCCCGGATCTTCCGCGCCGTGGCCGGAGCCTCGATCAATCTCGACATGATCGTGCAGAACGTGTCCGCGGCCGCGACCGGCCGCACGGACATCTCCTTCACGCTGCCGCGGGAAGACGGCCAGGTGGCCATGACGACGCTCCGGGACCTGCAGGACGAGGTCGGCTTCGACTCCCTCCTCTACGACGACAGGATCGGCAAGGTCTCCCTGATCGGCGCCGGGATGCGCTCCCATCCGGGGGTCAGCGCCACCTTCTTCGGCGCGCTGGCCGAGGCCGGCGTCAACATCGAGATGATCTCCACCTCGGAGATCCGGATCTCCGTCGTGGTGGGGGAGAACGACGTCAACGTCGCGGTCGACGCGACCCACGCGGCGTTCGAGCTCGGCAGCGGCGAGGGCCAGGCCGTCGTGTACGGGGGAAGCGGCCGGTGAGCGCCCAGCCCGTGAACGGCCAGCTGCCCTACCGTCCGGCGCTGGCCATTGTCGGCGCTACCGGGGCGGTCGGGACCGTGATGCGCGACATCATCTCGACCCGAGACGACCTGTGGGGCGAGGTCCGGCTGCTCGCCTCGGCCCGGTCCGCCGGCCGCAAGCTCCCCGTGCGCGGCGCGGACGTCGTGGTCCAGGAACTGACCGCGGAGGCCTTCGACGGCGTCGACCTGGCCATGTTCGACGTCCCCGACGAGGTCTCGGCGGCCTGGGCGCCCGTCGCGGCCGCCCGGGGCGTGGTCGTGATCGACAAGTCCGGCGCATTCCGGATGGACCCTGCGGTGCCCCTGGTCGTGCCCGAGGTCAACCCGGCCGCGGCGGCGCAGCGCCCCCGGGGCATCATCTCCGTGCCGAACTGCACCACTTTGTCGCTGATCGTGGTGATGGCCGCCTTGCACCGGGAATTCGGCCTGCGCGAGCTCATCGCCGCGTCGTATCAGGCAGCCTCCGGGGCGGGCAAGGCGGGCACCGACGCCCTCTACGATCAGCTCAGCCAGGTGGCCGGCAACCGGGCCCTGGGCCAGCGCTCCGGCGACGTCCGCGGCGCCATCGGTGACCTGGGCCCGTTCCCCGCCCCGCTGGCCCTCAACGTGGTGCCGTGGGCCGGCTCGCTGCGCGACGAGGGCTGGTCGTCGGAGGAGCTGAAGATCCGCAACGAGACCCGGAAGATTCTCGGGATGCCCGAGCTGAGGGTGTCGGCGACGTGCGTGCGGGTGCCGGTCATCACCGGGCACTCGCTCGCGCTGCACGCCGTGTTCGACGCCGAGGTGAGCCGGGCGGACGCGCAGCGGGTACTGCGGGACGCCCCGGGCGTCATCCTCAGCGACGATCCCGCCCGTGGTGAGTACCCGACGCCCGCCGACGTGGTCGGCACGGACCCGACCTGGGTCGGCCGGGTCCGGCAGAGCCAGGATGACCGCCACGCGCTCGACCTGTTCGTCTGCGGCGACAACCTCCGCAAGGGAGCCGCGCTCAACGCCGCCCAGATCGCCGAGTTGCTGGTGCCGGAGCTCGCGGCCCGGGCGGCAAGCGCGGCCCGGTCCTGATCATCGCAGATTCCGCAGCGGAGTGGACGGCCACCCTGATGGCGGAGGAGGCTGCCGTTATGGAGGAGACGTTCACGCTAGCGCGGGCGCACGCGCTGATGCCTGAGCTGCTCGCCCATGCCGACGAGCTGGTGGTCGTCCGCGCTGACCTGGTGGAGCTGCAGGCCGCCCTGGCCAGGGCCATCCCCTCCGCCCTCGGCGGCGTCCCGGAGGCCAAGGGCTGCCAGGCCCGGCTCAGCGAGCTGCTGGCCTGGTTCCCCGAGCAGGGCCTTGACCTGAAGGGCTTTGCCCCGCTGCTGCTCGACTTCCCGGCTGAGCTGGACGGCGAGCTGGTGCTGCTGTGCTGGCTCGAGGGCGAGCGGGAACTGGGCTGGTATCACAAGACGGCGCACGGTTTCGCCGGCCGGCGGCCGCTGCCCAGGAGGGCGTAGATGGACGTCTCGGTCAAGGATGTACGGCAGGCGCTGCAGGAGCTCGGCAGGCTGCGCTTCGGGGAGATGCGGGTCGAGGACGCCCTCTCGGAGATCGTCCACACGACACATGCCATATTTAACGTCGACGGTGCGGGACTGATGCTTGCCGACACCGAGCATCATCTGCGGAACGCCGCGGCGTCCGACTCCCGGTTCGATCACCTGGAGGAACTCCAGGTGCGCCACGGCGAGGGGCCGTGCGTCGCCGCGTTCGACAATAAGGAGCTCGTCGGGTCGGAGGACCTGGCGCAGGAGAAGCGCTGGCCGCTGTTCAGCGCGGCCGCGGTGCAGCGGGGCGTGCGCGCGGTCCTGGCCAGCCCGCTGCCCTATAACCAGGACGCCGTGGGCGTGGTCGCCGTCATGTCGCAGCAGCCGCGGGCGTGGTCGCCCGAGGGCGAGCTGGCCCTGCTGGCCTTCACCGACCTGGCTGCCCTGCTGATCGCCAGCATGATGATGGGGGAGCAGCAGTCGGAGCTGGCCGCGCAGCTCCAGGGCGCGCTCAACACCCGGGCGGTCATCGAGCAGGCCAAGGGGATTCTTGTCGGCCAGCAGGGCGTCACGCCGCGCGAGGCCTACGAGCAGCTGCGCGCCCGGGCCCGGGCGGAGCGCCGGAAGCTGGCCGCCATATCCGCCGACCTGGTGCGCACTTCCGTCCGCCAGCCGTGACCTCCAGGCCGCGCCGGATCGGGCTAGCCGTGGCTCACGGGGTGATGATGACCTTGAGGGCCATGTTCTGCGCGGCGTTCCCGAATACGTCGTAGGCCTCGTTGATCTGGCCGAACGTGAAGCGGTGGGTCCCCATCTTCTCGGCCGGGATCCGCCCGCTGGCCACCATAGTCAGCAGGGTCGGGATGGATACGGTATCGACCAGGCCCATCGTCAGAACGACATTCTGGATCCACATTTCCTGCATGGGCAGCTCGACCGGCACTCCGTGCACGCCGATGTTGGCGATGGTCCCGCCCGGCCGGACCAGGGCGGCCGCGGTTCGCAGCGTCTCGGGATAGCCGACGGCCTCGATCGACACGTCGACGCCCAGCCCGTCGGTCAGCGCGAGGACATCGGTGACGGTGTTCGGGCCGGCCTCGACGGTATCTGTGGCGCCGAACTCGAGGGCCTTCTCCAGCCGGAACTTGTTGGAGTCGATCCCGATCACCCGGGACGCGCCCCACAGGCCAGTGGTGAGAATGGCCGACAAGCCGACCGCGCCGGTGCCGACGACCGCCACGGTATGCCCGGGCCGGACCCCGCCGGCCAGCACGCCGACCTCGTATCCGGTGGGCAGCGAGTCGGCGAGGAAGATAGCCTGCTCGTCGGTTACCGCGGGCGGAACCGCGTACAGGGACGTGTCGGCGTAGGGGACGCGCACGTACTCGGCCTGAGTGCCGTCGATGAGGTGACCGAAGATCCAGCCGATGCCGCCGACGGTCTGGCAGTGCGAGGGCATGCCGGCCTGACAGTAATGGCAGCGCCCGCATCTGGTGATGGCCGGCACCAGGACCCGGTCGCCGGCCGTGAAGCCCGTCACCGCGTCGCCGACCTGCGTGACGGTGCCGACCGCCTCGTGGCCGAGGATCCGGCCGTCGGTGACCGCGGCGACATCGCCGTGCAGGATGTGCAGGTCGGTGCCGCAGATCGTGGTCGTGTCCACCCGGACTACGACGTCGGTGGGATCCTGGATCACCGGGTCCGGGACGTCCTCCCAGGACTTCTGGGTCGGACCATGATACACCAGTGCCTTCATCGCCGCCTCCATGGCCTCGGGGATGCTCCCGGCGCCGTAGCCGGGGCTTACGCCTTGGCGTCGACGCTAGGCGCGGGCTGCCGGCGCGGCTGTCGCGGTATGGGACAGCCGCGCGGCTCGCCGGCGCGGGTGAACGGGACCGGGGGAGTCTCGTTAGGAATGATGGCCGGGAATTACCAGGCCGGTTTCGTACGCCAGGACGACGAGCTGAGCGCGGTCACGGGCACTGACCTTCGTCATGATGCGGCTGACGTGGGTCTTGGCGGTCAGCGGGCTGAGGTAGAGGCGCGCCGCGATCTCGTCGTTGAACAGTCCGGCCGCCACCAGGGCCATGACCTCGCGCTCCCGCGCCGTCAGGCCCTGCAGCGCCTGCCCGCTCACCGGCTGGCGCTCTGGCCGGCGGGCCAGGTCGGTGATGAGCCGCCGGGTCACGCTCGGCGAGAGCAGCGCCTCGCCGCGCGCNACGACCCGCACCGCCTGGACCAGTTCGGCTGGCTCGGCGTCTTTGACCAGGAACCCGCTCGCTCCGGCCCGGATGGCCTGGTAGACGTACTCGTCGGACTCGAACGTGGTCAGGATGATCACCTTGACCCCCGCGAGGTCGTCGTCGGCGGCGATGCGCCGGGTCGCCTCCAGGCCGTCGACGCCCGGCATCCGGATGTCCATCAGGATGACATCGGCCAGCAGGCGGCGAGCCAGGTCCACCGCCTCGGCGCCGTCGCCCGCCTCGCCGACTACCTCCATGTCGTCGGCCGAGTCCAGCAGCATCCGGAAGCCGGCCCGGATCAGCGCCTGGTCGTCAGCGAGCAGGAGGCGGATCACTGCTGCGCGCCCTGCCCGAGCGCCATCGCTTCCGCGTCGAGGGGACGGCCGTCGAGGGGGAGCCGGGCCGCCACCCGGTACCCGCCGCCGGGCTGCGGGCCGGTCTGCACCGTGCCCCCGACCGACGCTGCCCGCTCCCGCATGCCGATCAGCCCGTGCCCGGAGCCTTCGCTGGCCGAGGTGCTGGCGCCCCGTCCGGTGTCCACGACATCGATCCCCAGCTCGGCCTGCCCGTAGCTGAGCGACACGATCGCGGTAGCCGGACCGGCATGGCGGATGGCGTTAGTCAGCGATTCCTGAACGATCCGGTAGGCGGCCAGGTCAACCGCGGCCGGCAGCGGCCCCGCTGTCCCGGTCAGCCGGACGGTGGTCGCCAGGCCGGCCCGGGTAGCACCCGCGACCAGGGTCTCGATCTGGGCTAGCCCGGGCGCGGGCTGGGTCGGGTCATCCTCATCGGCCCGGCGCAGGACGTTGAGAATCGCGCGCAGCTCGCGCAGGCCCTCCTTGCTGGCGCCCTTGATGACCCGCAGGGCCTCGGCGGCTGCCTCGGGCCGGTCCGGCAGGACGTGCGCGGCCACTCCGGCCTGCACGTTGATGGTGGCCATGGTGTGCGCGACGACGTCGTGCAGCTCGCGGGCGATGCGCAGCCGCTCCTCGTCGACGCGCCGCCGGGCGTCATCCTCCGCGCGGGCCTGGAGCGAGGCGATGTAGGCGCGGCGGTTCTGGGAGGCCAGGCCGGCGAACAGGGCCGCGGCGATCAACCCGGGGATGAGGGTGAAACCACCCCCGAAGGGGCCGAACGGGTTCCCGGCGGCGGTGGCGCCCATCAGCACGACCAGGGTGACACCGGCGGCCGCGATGGCCTGCCGGACTCCCGCGGCCCTGGCGGCTGCGAAGAGCGCGACGGTCGGGAGCAGGAGGGCGGCGCCATTCACGTAGCCCAGCAGGCTGTAAGCCGCCACCGCGGACGTCGAGACGGCCAGGACGGCCAGCGGATAGCGCCGCCGTCCGGCCAGGACCAGGCCGGCCACCACGACCAGCGTGAACGCCGCGGCGGGAGTGTGGGGCACCGGGTGGCCGCTGACGACTCTGTCGGCCGGCTGGTTGGGGTGGGCCTCGGCGTAAGCGCCCGCCAGCATCAGGGCGGTCAGCGCCGCGGCCGTGACGATGTCGCTCGCGACGGACTCCCGCCATCGCCGCCACAGCGCCAGTGCCTTGTCCACACGCCCAAGAGTAGGCATTCAGGGCCTGGCTGTCGTCGTCCCCGGGTTGGCGGCCGGGGTACTCCTGCGGGAGTACGCCGGGGATTTCTGCGCCCGCCGAGGTAGCCGTAACTGTCGCCCCCGGCACGACGACCGCGCAGGCCGTCGGAGCGCACGCTACCGGTAGCTGGCGGGAGCGCCGCCGGCACCTAGAGCCCCTCGGAGGCTGAGATGCCCGCCCTGACTCGTTTCGTGCTCCGCCACAAGGCGCTGGTCGCCTTGTTCTGGCTTTCCCTGACCATCGCCGGAGTGCTGACCATCGGCGGCACCACGCACCGGATGACCAACAGCTTTGCCATGCCGGGGCAGGCGTTCCGGGTCGATAACCAGATTGCCCGCCAGTACGGCAATGGCGGTTCGCAGACCCCTTCCTGCCGGTCCTCAGCCTCCCGGCCGGACAGCGGGTCACCGATCCGGCCGTGGCCGCCGCCACCGGGCGCGTCTTCGCCGCCGCGGCGGCGAGCATCCCGCACGCCCGGCTGGCCGACTACGCCACCACCCACAACCGCGCGTTCGTTACCCGCGACGGTCGGTCCACCTTCGCGCTGCTCTACACCGCGCCGGTGGCCGGCTTCGGCGGCCCGGGCATCGCACCGCAGATCACCGGCACGCTGCGCGCCGCAGCGCCGCCGGGCTGGCGCGTCGGCCTCACCGGGTCGGACCTGCTGGCCAATGGCAGCAAGCCCGCCGCCAGCCACGGGACCGGGATCATGGCCGAGGCCATGATCGGCGCGCTCGGCGCCCTGGCCATCCTGGCCATCGTCTTCGCCAGCTTCCTGGCCCTGCTGCCGCTGCTCATCGGGGGCGTGTCCGTGCTCTCCACCTTCCTGATCGTCGGCGGCCTGACCGAGCTCACCAGCGTCAGCCAGATCGTCGAGTTCCTCATCGCGCTCATCGGACTGGGCGTGGCCATCGACTACTCGCTGCTGGTCGTCAGCCGCTGGCGCGAGGAGCGGGCAGCGGGCCGGGACAACTCCGGGGCCGTGCTGGAAGCCATGAACCACGCCGGCCGGGCGGTCGTCTTCTCCGGGCTCACCGTCGCCATCGGGCTGCTGTCGATGGTCGTGCTGCCGGTGCCGATGCTGCGCAGCATCGGATACGGCGGCGTCCTGGTTCCGCTGGTCTCCGTGGCTGTCGCGGTCACCCTGCTGCCCGTCATCCTGGCCACCGTCGGCCCGCGGCTGGACTGGCCGCGGCTGCGCACCGAGCGGTCGGCTAGCCGGGTGTTCTCCGCCTGGGCGCGCCTGGTCTACCGGCGCCGCTGGGTGGCCGCGCTGGCTGGCATCGGCATCCTGGCGGCGCTCATGCTGCCGGCCCTGTCGCTGCACCTCGGCGAGCCGGGCAGCGCCGCGCAGGCCACCTCGGGCCCGGCCCACGATGCCCTGCTCACGCTCACCGACGGCGGCATCCCCTCCGGTGTGCTGACTCCAGCCGAGGTCCTGACCTCCGGCGCTCCGGCCAGCGTGGCCACCCGGGCCGCGCACGTGCCCGGCGTGTACGCGGTCCTGGCCCCCGCCACCGGCGGCTACCGGCAGGCCGGGACGGCTATCGTGACCGTCATCCCGACCGCCGAGAGTAACGTTCCCTCCGGCCAGGCCACCATCACCCGCCTCGAGAACACCCTGCTGAGCACCCCGCAGGTGGCCGGCGTCGGCGGCTCCGGCGCGTCGCTGATCGACTTCGACCGTGCCGTCTACGGCCACTTCCCGCTGATGCTCGCCATCATCAGCATCGCCACCTTCCTGCTGCTGACCCGGGCGTTCCGCTCCGTCGTCCTGGCCGCCAAGGCCGTCGTGTTCAACCTCATCTCGCTGGCCGCCGCCTACGGGGTGCTGACCTGGGTCTGGCAGGACGGGCACGGCTCCCAGGCGATCTGGGGGCTGCCGGCCACCGGCGCGATCACCATGTGGGTGCCGCTGATGGTCTTCGCCTTCCTGTTCGGGCTGTCCATGGACTACGAGGTGTTCATCCTCACCCGCATCCGCGAGGTCTACGACACCACCGGTAACGCCCGTCTCGCGGTGACCGAGGGCCTTGGCCGGACGGGCCGCCTGGTCACCAGTGCCGCGGCCATCCTGATGCTCAGCTTCCTGTCGATGTCCACCGGACCGCAGACCGACCTGAAGATCCTCGCCACCGGCCTGGGCGCCGGAATCCTCGTCGACGCCGTGGTCATCCGCTGCCTGCTCGTGCCGGCGATGGTGGCCCTGTTCGGGCGGGCCAACTGGTGGCTGCCGGCCCCGATGGCCCGGCTGCTGCGGGTGCCCGCCGCCGTCCGCCCTGCCGTCCCGACGGCCGAGCGGAATGCCGCGCCGGCGGATCACGTCCTCGCCCCGCTCCGGTGAGCTAGCCGCGGGCGCAGCCGCGTCCGACCCGATCACGAAGGTGGCCGCCTCAGGCGGCCACCTTCGCGGCGCGTCTGGGTCAGCGGGACTGGCCGGGCTGTCCCGCGGCCAGGCGCTCTCGCAGGCCCGCGGCCATTCCCGCGACCGTCAGCAGGTCCAGCAGCTCTCCGGCGGTCCGGGCCAGCAGCCGGTGCCGGACAGGAGCCATCCGCAGGCGCAGGAACACCCGGGTGCGGCCGGCCGGGCCGGTGCGGCCGGCCCCGGCGCTCACCGGCTCGAGCGTCAGCGACCAGGTCAGGCTGGTGTGCCCGCGGCGGGACCGGTAAACGAGCGAGATCGGCGGGCGGACCTGGGCTACCTCGAAGGTCGCGTCCCGTCCCCCATAGTCCGGTATGACATCGCCAGCCCGCAGGCCTAGCCACGCGGGATTCACCGATCTGGATGCCCGCCGCCCAGGCGGCAGGAACCGCTCGATGGTGCGCGGCAGGTACCAGCCGGCCCGCCGCTTGCCGAGCTGCAGCAGCCACGGCCATACCGCCTCGACCGGGGCATCGACGGTGAAGGCCCGGTCCATGACGACATCGGCCGGAACGACGATGATGTCCCCGGGGCGGGCCAGCTCCTTCTCGGCTGCGCTGGCCCTGACGTCTGCGAACATCATCCACCCTCCGGTCTGCCGGGCCGTACAGCACGGCATCCCCGTCAGTGACGGCGGCAGCCGCGTGGTGAACTAGGCCAGCGGCGCGACGAGGAGGCGATGCCCAGCCATGCTCACAGATCCTGGCGCCTGCGAGCATGCCGGGCCGGCATGACCAGGCCAGTCAGTCAGAAGGTCGCCGTCAGCGTCGTGTACGTGGCGGCGATGTTCATGACGATCATGGACGCGACGATCGTGAACGTCGCGCTGCCCACCATCGGCCGCAGCTTCGGGGTCCCGTCGACGTCGGTGGCCAGCGTCTCGATCTACTTCCTGGTCAGCCTGGCGGTATTCATCCTCCCGTCGGGCTGGCTCGGTGACCGGTTCGGCGGCAAGCGGGTGCTGCTCGCCGCGATCACGGTGTTTACCGTCGCGTCGGCCCTGTGCGGGATGGCCGGTTCGCTGACCGAGCTCGACATCTTCCGCGTGCTGCAGGGAGTCGGCGGCGGGATGATGGCCCCGGTCGGTCTGGCCATGCTGTTCCGCGCCTTCCCGCCCGCGGAGCGAGTGCGCGCGTCCAGCATCCTCACGGTGCCGACCACGCTGGCTCCCGCGCTCGGCCCCATCGTCGGTGGACTGCTGGTCACGGAACTGTCCTGGCGGTGGGTGTTCTACGTGAACGTGCCGCTCGGGATACTGGCCCTGGCCTTCGGCGTGCTGTTCCTCGAGGGCGGGCACGCGCTCGCGCCCGGCCCGTTCGACACAGTCGGCTTCCTGCTGGCCGGCTCCAGCCTCGGCCTGCTGATGTACGGCATCGACGTTGCATCCTGGCCGTTGTCCGCGGTCTGCACGCAGACGCGGTACAGCTCGTCGAGGTCATCCGGCTGATAAGGACGGATGCGGGCTGGTTCGCTGTCCACGGGAATTGTTCTATCGCATTCCGGCGGTCTGCCGCCTCGCACCGGAAGCCCGCAGTGTGTCGGAAGGGCCGATCCGGCACTGGAGCTCGGCCGTCGTGCTGGGGACCATCGCCGCCGGCACGGTGCTGCTGGCCATCCTGATGGTGGTCGAGCTGCGCAAGCGGCTGCCGCTGATCGACCTGCGGATGCTGGGCAACCGGCTGTTCCGGTCCTGCAACGGCGTGATGGTGCTGGCATCCGCGTCGTTCATCGGCACGCTCTACGTCGTCTCGCTGTACTACCAGGACGGCCGGGGCCTGTCGCCGCTCGTCTCGGGCCTGAGCACGTTCCCGGAGGCTATCGGGGTAATGGCGGGCGCGCAGCTGGCCAGCCGGGTCCTCTACCCGGTGCTCGGGCCCCGCCGGAACATCGCGCTCGGCATGCTCGGGGTGACCGCCACCATCGGCCTGATGAGCCTGATCGGCGCCCAGACAAGCCTGTGGTGGATGCGGCTGCTGATGTTCGCCCTCGGAGTCGCGATGGGCCAGGTATTCGTCCCGGCGCAGGCGGCCGCGTTCGCCACCATCACGCCCGAGGCCACGGGCCGGGCCTCGACGCTGTTCAACGTCATCCGCCAGCTCGGCAGCGCGATCGGCGTCGCCATCTTCACCACGGCCATCGTGGCCGTGGGCGCGACCACGATCGTGGCCGGGCGGGTCACCCCCAACCTGACCGCCTACCATGTCGCGTTCCTCGTGGCCGCTGGCCTGGCCGCCGTGGGCGCCGTGGTTGCGCTGACCATCCATGACGCCGACGCGGCCGCCACCATGGTCGGCCGCGCCGGGCGGCGGGCGGAACCGGGCGGCGCGGCCCCCGAGTCCGCCGCCGCTGGCGGTCCGCCCGAGCCCCGGCCGAGCTGACGGAGGACGGGCGGGCGGCTCAGTGTCTAAACTTGCCGCCCATGACCCAACTGGACGGACCGGGCCGGGCTGAACCGCCTATCGCGGGCGACGAGACCGCCACCCTGCTGGGCTCGCTGGAGCGCGAGCGCGCCATCTTGGCGTGGAAGTGCGGCGGGCTGGACGCAGCCGGCCTGAGAGCAACGGCCGCAGCCTCGTCGATGACCCTCGGCGGGCTGCTCAAGCACCTGGCCCTGGTCGAGGACGAGTACTTCACCAGGCGGCTGCTCGGGCGAGAGTTTGGACCCCCGTGGGACACGGCGGACTGGGACGCCGATCGCGACTGGGAATGGCACTCGGCCGCCGAGGACACCCCCGAGCAGCTCTACGCGCTCTGGGCGGCCGCCGTGGCCCGGTCCCGCTCCGCGGTCACGGAAGCCCTGGGCGGCGGCGGCCTGGACCAGCTGGCCCGGTACACCACCTCCAGCGGTGAGTCACCCAGCCTGCGGCGCATCCTGATCGACATGATCGAGGAGTACGCCCGGCATGTCGGCCATGCCGACCTCATCCGGGAGTCGGTGGACGGCCTCGTCGGTGAGGATCCGCCGGGCTGACTGCGCGAGCATAGGCGATCAGGGTGGCATGGTAAGCGGCCGTGGCTTCGGTGTAGTGAAAGCACCTCGACCGCCGAGGTGATGGCGACAAGGGCTCGGGCGCAATCGGCTGCGCGGCCAGGCGTGTCGGCGAGCTCGATTCCGGCGCGGTACTCCGCGATGGATGCCGCTGCTACGGCGAGCTCGTCAGCGTCAAGGGCAGCCCGGTCAATGGTGCCTCGCTCGTAGGCGATCAGGACGTTGGCATCCACGATCAGGCGTCGGCCCACGAATCGCTTCCCTCCTGGGCGATCAGCGCCAGCGCACGGGCGATGTCTTCGGCGAACCGGTCATCGGGCGGAGGAATCCGATCGAGCGCTGCCCGCAGGTCGCCCCCGTCCGGCGCCGGGCAGGCCGCACCTCGGCAACTGCGTGGTGCCCACGAGTGATCGTGACGGTCTCGCCCCGCTCGATCGCGTCAAGCAGGTCAGAAAAGTTCCGCGAGGCCTCGGTAGCGGTCGTCGTTCGCATGCCTCAGCTGATATCTGATAATCAGATCTCCGGAAGCGGGCGCGGCCGGTCACAGCTGGCCGGCTGACGAGGGGGTCGGTGGGAGGAACTGGCTGGTCGCGGTAACAGCTAGGCAAGCAGCCAGTCGCGGCCTGCGGTCGCGATCCTGTATTTACCTAGCCTGGCTGCAGGAGTCCGCTCGGCCATACCCATGCCGACCAGCCTCTGCACTGCCGCCGCCACCTCAACGGAGCCTAGGTGCATGCCCGCGTCCGCGACAGAGCGGGCCAGTTCGTCGACGGTCATCGGATGATGATCTGCCAGGGCGGCCAGCACCTGGACCTCAGCCGCGTTCAAGTCACCCATGCCGACATTCTCTATCCTGAGGCCCTGGCTCAGGTGCCGGGCTGACTGGGCGGACGGCCGGTGCTGCCCAGGTGCCGTTGAGCACCGATGACTTGGGGGAGTAGAGCCGCATCGTGACGCCGAGCGGGCCGGTCGGCGCGGGCAGCCAGTTGGCCTCTTTGCCAGTGCCCGGCGATTGATGCTGGAGGTAGAGGTCCAGTGATCCGTCCGGGTTGTACTGCAGTGGGTCGCGGTCGCCGATCGCGAAGCGGTTCAGCGAGTTGGCGGCCTGGAAGCCCTGGGCGTCGTACATGGTGACCGACCAGAACGCGTGCACCGGCGGGAGCCCACCCTTATCGAAATGCAGGACATAATCGTTGTCCCCGGTCAGGGGCTGGCCGTCAGCGTCGGACATCAGGATCGGGTAGACGGCGTCTTCGGGCGAGTTCGCGCCCAGGCCTACCATCGCGACGATGTAGAAATTGCCGTACACGCCCATGGTGTCGATGTTCATCTGCCAGCCGTTCACGACTTTCGCGATACGGGGGAATGCCTGCTGCATCGCTTGCAGTGCCTCGGCGGGCGCGTCGTGGAGGGCGCTGCGGACCTCGGGTTCCAGGTCGGCGAACCTGGCCCCGGCCGCCAGGCCCAGGCGGCGCATCTGCGCGATGAGGGACCAGTCGGTCAGGTGCGGCGGGCGCAGTTCCATCAGGCCGAGCCCGTAGTCAAAGAAGTCCTCGGCGGTCATGCCGTTGACCTGGTCCAGCGGCGGGGTCGCCATGTCCACGCCCGGGTCAGTGACGGCGGTCACCGGCGGGGCCCGCCCGCCCCAGTGGGAGAGCGGTGTCAGGCCGAACGCGTCCTGGACCTTGTGCACGGTCGGGTAGTCCGCTGGCCCGTTGGTCTGGGTCCGGCCGATGATCCACAATCACATTCGGTGGGGACTGCGCCCGGATCGCTGTACCGCTCGTCCAGGGTGGTCATTGGCGTAGTCATCGACGAACCTCTGTTCCGATGGGGCCGCTACCGTAGGGCTGCATGCCCGGCGAAGCCTTCATCACCTAGACCGGCGAGCACTCCAGAAGTCTTGGCGGGCAGCCTGCCGCCTTCTTCCGGGTAACCCGGTGCGGGCGACCGCCGGCACAGCCGGCCGAGGCCGTCATCGGTCAGCCCGGCCACGATCCGCCGGATCACGGCCATCCGGTCCGCGCGGGCGGCCAGGATGTCGTCGTAACCGGGCGCAGCCGTTAGGTCGATGCCAAGCCCGGCCGCGTCCGCCGCCGGGTACCAGCTCTGCGGCAGCCCGATCGGGTGGTACGGCATTTCCTCGTCCAGCACCGTGCGGCTCGCCCAGGCGTCGGTGATGAAGACCAGATGGCGCAGCGTCTGCGCGAACGACCACTCCTCGTTGACCCGCTGAGTCAGCGCCGCCGCCGGCAGCCGCCCGGCCCGTTCGGTTGCCTGCGCCCACAGCCGCTCGATGGTGTCCCACATCGCCCGGAAATCGCCGGCCGTCTGGCCCTCGCGGAACTGCACGCGCTCGGGGTGCCGCCGGTCTAGTTCGGCGCTGACGAAGTCGCTCACGTCGACGCCATTGACGGTGACATTACTGAGGTAGCCGGAGATGCTGACGTCGACCAGCCAGCCGTCCCGGATCGTCATGCCGGTCAGGTCACAGTCGGTGAACCGGGCGCCCCGCAAGTCCGCGACGTCGAACCTGGCGCCCCGGAATTCCTCGCTGCCGCCGCCCTCGCCGGCGTAGAACCGGTGCGGTCCGAACTGCGCTTCCCTCGGGCCGTCAGGCCAGCCCGGCGGCGGAGCTGCCTGATCGTCGGCTGCTGTCATGGACCGCATGCTAGCGCCGATCCCGGACGTTCTGCCTGGCAACGATCGGCCGCGTAGCTCCGCACGCCGGGTGTCGTTTCGGTCGGCTACTCGAGGGGGCGGCGGCCGATCGCTCTCGGCTCGCGCCCGGCGAGCAGCCAGCCACCGATCACTGCGACGAGCGGCATGCCGACGAGGATGAGCAGCAGGTTGGCGACCGGGATGCTGGTCAGCGAGGACAGCGTGTCCAGCTGGCTGGTCCGGAAGAAGCTGATCGCTGCGATGTACCCGGCCACGATGCCGACGACCGCGCCGATGAGGGCCAGCGCGCCGGCCGTGGCCGCGGAGATCGCGCGGCGGGCTGTGCTGCCAGCTCCGGTAGCGGTGAGCATGCGCAGGTCGCTGGCGGTCTCGCTGCGGAGCAGGCCCACGCTCATGACGAGGATGCCGAGCGCCAGCAGGATGCCGAAGACGGTCGCGACGTCGAGGATCTCGGCGGACGTCGGGATGCTGTTGCGCGTCTCCGCGGTCAGCCCAGCCGCCGCTGCGGCGTGCTGGGCCGCGCTGGCCTGACCGGCCGTCAGCGAGTCCGGGGTCTGGATGAGCCAGCCGGCCGTGGTGGTCGTCAGGTGGAACTGGCGCACGGCGTGCTCGGTGATCACGGTGTTCGGCGCCGACGTACCGGACGGCAGCGCGCTGACCTCCTGGATCTTCGGATTCGCCAGGCACGAGGAGCTCGGGAGGCAGGGCGCTCCGGGGTCGGGAGGGCCGAATTTGGTACCGCCGTAAAGCAACTGCATCTGCGTCACGCTGGCCAGGCCGGGCCGGCTGCTGAGGACATCGGCGTCCGGGCTGGCCTGCGCGGTGGTGATGCCGTAGGCGCGCAGCAGCTGCGGGGTGGCCACGTACACAGGTCCGCCAAAGTTCCGCCCGGATGTGACTGCGCGCTGCAGGACGGAGTCAGTCTCCTCGAGCTGGACGACATCCCGGGGTCCGAGCGAGGCCGCGATGCCCCGGGCGTCGGCTGCCATCGCTGCAAGCTGGGCGCCGGTCAGGACCGGGCACCCGCCCGGGGCGTCCACGCATGTCGCGCCGGGGGTGGTGGCTGCCGCCTGCGGGTAGACGATGAGCTGATTCGAAGCCAGGTTGGGCCCGACGTAGTCGAGGGCGTCGCCGAACCGCGCGGCGGCGGTCACGCAGATGATGACCGCGATGAGCACGCTGAGGCTGATTGCCCCGAGCGCCGCCCCGGAGCGAGCCCGGTACCTGGCCAGGTCCCGCAGGGCCAGCCGCACGACTATCGGGGCCGGCCGGGCGGCCCTGGCCAGCAGCGCCAGGCATGTCGGGGCGACCAGCACCACCCCGGCGCACAGCACGACCAGGCCCACGACCAGGGCGATAAAGAGCGTCGACTTGTTCCCATTCTCGGCGGCAGTCGACGTCGCCTGCTCACTCGCCAGCCCGATCAGGAAGAACGCGACCACCAGCAGTCCGGCGCCGGCTGGGCCGGCCCAGCGGCGAGCCTGCCGCGGGGCCGGTGGCCGCCCCGCGAGCGCGGCGACGATCGGCACCCGGGCGATCACCCGGGCGGGTCGGACGGCCGCCAGGTACGCCGCTACCACGGCGAGCGCCATCGACACGAAGATCACCAGCCAGGGCAGCTGGAAAGCTCCCATGACGTGGTGAGCGCTGGCTTCCGCGCGCGGGCGGTACGCCAGCCAGGCCGCCAGGCCGAGCGCGAATCCGGCCGCCGCGCCGACAACCCCGGTCGCGAAACCGTTGGCGCTGACCACAAGCCCGACGTTGGCGTTCGTGGCACCCTGCGCGCCGAGCATGCCGATCGAGCGCAGCCGCCGCTGCGCCAGCACCGTGAACCCGGCCACGCTGACCAGGGCGATGAGCAGCATCCCGAGCGTGGCCGCTGCGAGCGAGATGGTCACCGGGTTGAGCACGTTGGTATTGGCCGAGGCCCGCGACACCACGTCCGGGCCCAGCGAGCGGGGACTCGCGTCCGCCGCGTCAAACAGCACGGTGACCAGGGTGGGCGCGCTGACCTGGCCGGGCGCAAGGAGCGCGAACTCGTCGAGCAGATTCTGCGGGTTAGTCACGATGCCGACCACCCGCCGGGCAGAGCCGCCACCGCGCCAGGTGCCACCGAGCCTGAGGTGCAGTTCCGATGCGACCCCGCTGGTCAGGGCTACCTGGCCCGTCCCGCTGGGGTAGTGCCCGCTGGTCAGCGAGAGCATCGGCTGGCCGAACGCGCCGTTCGGGTTCTGCGCGCGCAGGCTATAGGTGGTGACCGAGCCGGGCACCGAGAACGTCTCGTTCCCGATCACGTCGACCCGGCCGAACCGGTGGGCCAGCGCCGCGATCTCGGCGGTAACGTGCGGGCTCAGCGAAGGGAACGTGGCCATGTCGGCCGCGGTGCCGAAGCCGGCGCCCGCCGGGGGCGGCGTGTTTGTGGCCACCGCCGATCCGACGAAGGTGGCCGCGACCGCGACGGTGATCAGCGCCAGGATCAGCAGCTGCTGGCGCCACTCGCGGCGCAGCAGCCGCCAGGCCCAGCGGATGACCGCACGCCGCGCGGGCACGCCCCCGTTGCGTGCCACCGCGCGCGCGGGCCGCTCTCGTACCGTGACGCTCACTGCGGCCGTCCGGGCGTCAGCAGGGACTCCGGTCCCGGTGCCGGGGCAGTCTGGTCGGTGACCCGGCCGTCACGCAGGAATACCACCCGGTCGGCCCACGAGGCGAGCTGTGCGTCGTGGGTGACCACAACCGCGGCCATCCCGCCGTTCTTGCACGCCTCGTGCATCATGCGCATGACCGCCTCGGCGTTGCCCGAGTCGAGCGCGCCGGAGGGCTCGTCGGCCAGCAGCAGCCGGCGCTCACCAACCACGGCGCGGGCGATCGCCACCCGCTGCCGTTCACCGCCCGACAGCTCGTCTGGGTAGCGCCCGGCCCGCTCGGCCAGCCCCAGTTCCTCCAGCACCGCGATCCCGGCGGCTCGGGCCTTCCGCGCGGGCAGCCCGTCGAGCTCGAGCGGCAGGCTCACGTTCTCCGCAGCGGTCAGGCCGGGCAGCAGGTTGTAGTCCTGGAAAACATAGCCGATCGTGCGCCGCCGCAGCCGGGCCTTGTCGCTGCGTGACATGCCTGCCAGCTCGGCGCCGCGGACGAGCACCTCGCCCTCGGTCGGCTCTTCCAGGCTGCCCGCGATCGTCAGCAGCGTGCTCTTGCCCGATCCGCTCGGCCCCATCACCGCGACCATCGCGCCCTCGTCCACCGACAGCGTGACTCGGTCCAGGGCGTGCACCTGGGCAGCGCCCTTCCCGTAGACCTTGGACACCTGCCGGAGCTCCAGCATGCTCATCCCCGTACTCCCAGGTGCCGCCGCTGCTTCGGCAGCGGCGCTCTCGCCGGCTGGACATGGCCCTCGGCGGCCGCCCGCTTAAGCCGGGCATCGACCGCGTCGAGCCAGCGGACGACCGAGTCCAGCCGGAATAGCTCGGCATCCACTGCGAGGGCGAGGTTCAGGTCACCCTCGGCCCCGCCTTCCCTGATCCGCGTCCACTCCTGCATGAGCTGGACAAGGTAACGCCGGTGCTCCTGGATCAGGGCAGGCACGTCCGTGCCCGGTAGCCGGATCGCCACCAGGACCTTCATCACCAGCTCGTCCCGTGGCGGCGAGCTCAGGTCCGGTGGCGTGCGCAGCCAGTCCGCCAGCTCGGCCGCACCGCTCTCGGTGATCTGGAACGCCTTCTGCGGCCCCTCGTCGGCGCCTTCGGACTCGACGAGCCCGTCTCGCTCCAGCCGCTGCAAGGTCGTGTAGACCTGGCCCACGTTCAGCGGCCACACCTCCCCGGTGCGCGCCTCGAACTCGTCCCGCAGCTGCAGGCCGTACTTGGGCCCCTCGCTGAGCAGGGCGAGCAGGGCGTGCCGGACGCTCACAACCGATCCCCACTTCGTATCATGCGAAGTAACATACGCAGTATAGCGACGAGGATGCAAGTGCAGGCGAGCAGAAACCGGGATTGTTAGTCAGCGCGTCGGCCCACGAGCCAGGACCAACTCGGCGGCTGTTCGCCTCCGAACTGGCGCTCGTGATGTGATGACTGGTTAAGTAGTCATGAATACGTCATCACATCACACGGTCATCTACCGTGCCCCCGGCGGGGTGACGCGGACGCCTAGTTACTCACTGAGGTACCTACCGCACGGGAAAGGCCATCTGCGAAGATCGCAAGTGGCCGCTGGACTGGTCGGGGCGGCCGGATTTGAACCGGCGGTCTCTTCGTGCCGAAGCCAACTAGCGACGTGGACTGCCTCGGTTGCGGCATGCCTGACCTGGCATGCGGCCACTTTCTGATCCGTAGAGATCTGCAGACGCCACTACCGGCTCATGGACCAGTTGACCTGCCGGGATACTGCTCAGCGATGCGCAGTGATCGCCGATGCTACGCGACCTTGTGCGGCCAGAATCCGGCCAGCGTAGCCCGATGGCCAGGCCAGGCAACCCAGTAAGCCAACGACTGTCAAGCGCCGGGCTAGGAGGATCGTCCACTGCCTCCGCCCCACACGACCCCGTCCTCCTGATAGGTGCCGAGGTCTTGCCGGGGAGATCAGCGTCAAGGGTCTGCGCCGCGAAGCGGGGACGCGCCGCAGGCGCGCCCTTGAGTACGCGCGGCATGGGCGATCGCCTGTGCCCCGCTCTGGTCGCCTTCGGTCCGTCACGCAGGGTCGCATGCGTCTCATACCGGCAGCGGCTATTGCCGACTACGTCGCACTTCTCGAGCGCGAATCGCGGGTCGCCTGAAGGCAGGCGGACACAGCCGCGGTGATGGCGGCCTTTCCTGGGATGCCGCCCGCAATCGCGGGGTCGCATCGCTGACGGTCGGGTACACGCCTGGCGGTAAGAGGATCGTCAAGCGAGGCAGGGGCCGGACCAAGACTGAGGCGCAGCGCAAGCTGAGGCAGATCATCCGTGACTATGAGGACGGTCTCGTCATCGGGGCCTATGGCTACACCGTCGCCGACGCTGTTCGTGACTGGCTCGCCTTCGGCCTGGGCGGGCGCGACGATGACACGCTCATCAAGTGCACAATCCTTGCCGAGACGCACGTGGTCCCGGCGCTAGGCGCGGCAAGCTGGGACAAGGTCAGGCGCAATGTCGTCCTGCTGTGCGACGTCCCGCAGGGCCGCGAGGGGCGTCCGTCGAAGTCGCTGACCTTGTCGCAGGCCGAGGCGCTGCTAGCTGCTCAGGTCGGAACGCCAGCGGATGCCTCACACGTACGGCGCTCGTTCCGCAAGGTCGTCGCGGCGGCTGGGCTTGATGCGGGGGAGTGGACGCCGCGCGAGCTGCGGCACAGCTTCATCTCGCTGCTCTCAGACGCGGGCGTCCCGATCGAGCAGATCTCTCGCTTGGTCGGCCACAGCGGCACAACGACCACCGAGACGGTCTACCGCAAGCAGATCCGGCCCGTCATCGTGCACGGCGCTGATGTGATGGACCGGCTCCTTCCGGAAGAGAGGGCCGCGGATGCCCAGTTACTCACTTGGTTACTCAGAGGCCGAAAAAGGCCACCTGCACGATGTGCAGATGGCCCTTGACCTGGTCGGGGTGACTGGATTTGAACCAGCGACCTCTTCGTCCCGAACGAAGCGCGCTGCCAAGCTGCGCCACACCCCGCCGACCGCGGCAGAAGTCTAGCTGATCCTGGGGACCAGCGTGAGCAGCGTNGCCTCCGGGCGGCACCAGAAGCGGACTGGCGCGTAGGGCGATGTGCCCAGGCCTGCGGAAACATGCAGCCAGGCGGTTCCGTCGGCCGGATGATGATGCAGCCCGCTGGCCCGGGCCCGGTCGATCCCGCAGTTGGTCACGAGCGCGCCGGTCCCCGGCAGCCGCATCTGCCCGCCGTGGGTGTGGCCAGCCAGGAGCAGGTCGAAGCCGTCGGCGGCGAACCGGTCGAGCACGGCGGGCTCTGGCGAATGCAGGACCCCCAGCCGCAGGTCAGCGGCCGGGTCGGCGGGCCCGGCGACCCGGTCATAGCGATCGGCGTGAATGTGCGAGTCGTGCACCCCGGCAACCTCGATGTCCAGGTCGCCGACCTTGATCCGGCCACGCCGGTTGTTCGCGTTCAGCCAGCCCGCGGCCTCCAGGGCATTGCCGAGCTCGGCCCAGGGCAGGTCCGGGACATGCCGGTCGTGGTCCTTGGCTGACGTCCGCCACAGGTACCGGAACGGGTTCTTGAGCTGCGGCGTGAACAGGTCGTTGGAGCCGTAGACGAAGACGCCGGGCCGGTCCAGCAGCGGCCCCAGCGCGTCCAGCAGCGGCTGCACGGCGTCCGGGTGCGAGATCGAGTCCCCGGTATTCACCACCAGGTCCGGCTCCAGCGCGTCCAGAGAGCGGAGCCAGGACAGCAGCCGGTGGCGGCCGGGGGTGAGGTGAGCGTCGGAGATATGCAGGATCCGCAGCGGCGCCGCGCCCGGCGGCAGCAGGGGGACGTCATAACGGCGCAGGACGAACCAGTTCCGCTCGACAATGGCTGCGTAGCCCAGGCCCGCCGCGCCCGCCAGTGCCGCGGCCGCCAGCAGCGTTTTAACTCGCATGCCCACATGGTGCCATGCCGGCCGGACTGACCCGGCCGGGTCTGGCTGGCGAGGCTTGTTCGACTGCGTCCGGGCGGGGCGGCAGGATAGGCATCATGCCCGGACTCAAGGACCGCCTCCGCGCCGACCTCACCACCTCGATGAAGGAACGCGACGAGGTCCGGACCAGAACGTTGCGGATGGCCCTGACTTCCGTGAGTAACGAGGAGGTCGCGGGGAAGTCGGCCCGCGAGCTGACCGATGACGAGGTACTCAGGATCCTGGCCAGGGAGGCCAAGCGCCGTCGCGAAGCGGCCGCCGCGTTCCAGGAAGCGGGCCGGGACGAGCAGGCCGCGGCCGAGCGGGCCGAGGATGCCGTGCTATCGGACTATCTCCCGGTCCAGCTCAGCGACGCCGAGATCACCGAGATCGTCGCGACGGTGATCGCGGACACCGGCGCGTCCGGCATGCCGGCCATGGGCCAGGTCATGAAGGCCATCACGCCGCAGATCGCCGGCCGGGCCGAGGGCAGCCGCGTGGCCGCCGAGGTCCGCCGCCAGCTCGCCCAGCCTCGCTAACCGGGTTAGGCGCGCGGCGTCGGCCTCACGTGGCGCCCCGGGCCGCCACCGCCGCGACCCGGCTTGCTCGGGGCAGGAGTGGGCTTGGGCGGCTTGGGCGAGTTGACGCCCGACCCCTGAGCGTAGAACAGGCTGCTGAAAGGCAGCGCGGGGAACGAGACCGCAGGACCTAGCTGGGCGTGCAGGAAGGTAATTTCCCAGGTGGAGCCCGGCGCATTGGCGCCGAACATCTGGCCTGGGCAGCTCAGCCCCCCGCCGAGCTGGCGGTAACACGCCCGCGGATACACCATGGCGCCGTAGCCGAACTGGTTGTTCGGGTTGTACACCGACACATAGCCGGCCAGCGTGGGCGTGTAGCCCCCGAAGGCCGCGAAGGCGCCCCCGTTCGCGGTTCCGGTCTTGGCCGCGGCCGGCCGGTTGATGCCCAGGCCCGCCGCAGTGCCGGGGGAGACCAGCACGCCCTGCAGAATCGTGTTGGCCGCCTCGGCCACCTCCGGGGACAGGACCCGGTGACAGCCGGCCGACTCGACCGGCAGGTGGGTCCCGGTGCTCGTCACGATCGACTGGATGGCAACCGGCTTGCAGTAGATCCCGTTTGAGGCCACCGTCGCGTAGGCGGCAGCCATGCTCATGGGGGTCACGTTGACGGCCCCGAGTGTGAACGTGGGCAGCTCGTCGGCCGGGTAGCCGTTAGGGCCCAGCGACTTGTCGTAGGTCAGCAGCGACAGGCCGTCCGCGCGGCGCACCCCCATGCTGACGGCGGTCTTCACCACGTTGCACAGCCCGACCTTCTGCTCGAGCTCGGCGTAGAACACGTTGATCGACTGTGTGGTCCCGTTGTAGAGCGTGAAGATTCCCTTGCCGGGCTCGTCGTTGACGACGTTAAATACGCTGTGCGTGGGTTGGCCGTGGCAGTCGTAGTACGGCGAGAGCGCCGCCGGCGAGGAGACCTTCTCGTTAAATCCGAACGGGGTGTTCTGCTTGAGGGCGGTCAGCAGGGTGAACAGCTTGGACGACGAACCAGTCTGCACGCCCGCCCCGCCGTCGTACTGCCGCTCGACGGCGTAGTCGACGGTCGTCTGGCCCGGGCCCGTGCCGTACGGGCGGTTCTCGGCGATGGCCCGGATCCGTCCCGTGCCGGGCTGGATCAGCGCCTCGACGTCGGCGTTGTGACCGGGATTGAACGTGCTGGAGAAGGGGGGCTGGACATAGTTGACCGCGAAGCGCGCGGCCCGCTCATCGGGGGCGTTCAGCGTGGTCCGGATCGTGAGGCCGCCGGTGGTGTCCAGGTCCTGCTGGACCTTGGCGTAGATCGGGTCGGTCCGCAGCACCGCGAGCACGTAGTCGCAGAAGAACGCCTCCGGCTGGGCCGAGGCGCTGAAGCAGCCGGTCTGCTCCGGGATGCTCGAGGTGTGCAGCCCGAGGGGCTGCTGGTCCGCCGCCTCCATGGCGGCTCGGGTGATCTTGTGCAGCTGGAACATCCGCAGGAGGACCGTGTTGCGCCGCTGGACGGCCGACTGCGGGAAGGTCATGGGGTCATAGGCGGCCGGGTCCTCGACCAGCCCGGCCAGCAGGGCTGACTGGTCGAGGGTCAGGTTCGCCGCGCTGGTCCGGAAATAGAACTCCGCCGCCACCTGGATGCCGTAGGCCTGGTGATCGAAGTAGGCGACGTTCAGGTAAGCGGCGAGCAGCTCGTTCTTGGTCAGGTCATGCTCGACGCTGGCGGCCATCCGCAGCTCGCGGATCTTGCGCTGGGCCGTCAGGGCCGCCGCGTCCGCCTTCTCCTTCGCGGTGTGCGCCGTCAGGATCAGCGCGTTCTTCACGTACTGCTGCGCGAGCGTGGAACCGCCCTGAACCTGGGTGTTGTGCAGGTCGGTGGAGATGGCCCGCAGCGTGCCGCGCGGGTCGAGCGCGCCGTGCTCGTAGTACCGGGAGTCCTCGATCGCGACGATCGCCGTGCGCATGTAGGGGGAGATCTGGTCGTAGGTGACCGGGACCCGGTAGATGCCGCCCGGGTAGTAGTACGCGATCAGGTGCCCCTCGGAGTCGAGGATCTGCGACCGGGTCGGCACCTCCTGCAGCGGCGGCACGCTGAGGGTGTTGAAAGTCTTCGCGGCGTCCCGGACGGCGACGCCAACCACGCCGGTCACCGGGATGACGATGGCGGCGACGAGCGCCCCCGCTACGACTGACACGATCGCTATGCGGCCAGCTACGCCCGATGCGAAGCCGGCGCGGCGCCAAGGATTCTGCACGCGAACAGGTTACGCTGCGATCGGCACGGTGTTCGCCAGCACTGCGAAACACCAGCTCAAACGTCAAGAGCGGGGCCGGGTGCCGTCCGAGCGGGCCAGCGGGCGAGCGCCAATGGAATGACTAGTCTCTTGTGTCCGCATAGCTCATCAGGGCTATGCGGAAATGGGTCCGCCGGGGGCTAGCGCCGCAGGCCGGACTACCCGTAAGTTACTCTTCCGCGACCATCACTCACCGGGACGAGCGTGTCTAGCGCCGGTCTCGGACCGCAACTGAACGCCACCCGGCGTGACGAACCGCTGCGGGCGTGACGATCAGGAGGAGTTGGGCACATGTGGATCACGGACTGGACCGCCCGCGCCGCGTGCAAAGGGACGGACCCGGACGAGCTCTTCGTTCAGGGGGCGGCGCAGAACCGGGCCAAGCTGATCTGCCGCGGCTGCCCCGTGCGGACGGAGTGCCTCGCTGATGCACTCGACAACCGCATCGAGTTCGGGGTGTGGGGCGGCATGACCGAGCGCGAGCGTCGTGCACTGCTGCGGCGGCGTCCGGACGTGACGTCGTGGCGGGAGCTGCTGGAGGACGCGCGCAACAAGTACGAGCGCACCGGCGACGAGCTCGTCGCCAGCTGACGCAGCTTCGCACTGGGCTTGTTAAAGCACCAGTATCGGCTTTGGCCTTTAGCCGCCGAATGCCTGCCCAATGGCGCGCAGGCCTTCCAGGTCATGCACATCCTGTGCCTGCGCCGGTATCTCGGCGACCGGCACGACCGGATGCGCGGCGGTGAAGTGCTCGGCCAGGCGGCGCTGCCCGGAGACTTGCTGCATGCGCTCAGCGTGCCGCCGCAGCGCGGTGACGGCCAGCGGATAGCTCCCGGCCGCCTGCAGGGTCTCGGCTGCGGCCTGGCTCCGGGCGGCCGATAGCCGCGCCGCCGGCGCCCGCTGGACCCGGTTCAGCAGCAGCCCGGCCAGGGGCATCCGCTCGCTCGCGAGCCGCTCGACGAAATACGACGCCTCCCGGAGCGCGTCCGGCTCGGGCGCGGCCACCACCAGGAACGCCGTGCCCGGGGCACGCAGCAGCTGGTAGGTGTAGTCGGCCCGCTCGCGGAAGCCACCGAACATGGTGTCGAGCGCGGCCACGAAGGTCTGCACGTCCCGGAGCACCTGGGCACCGAGGATCTTCGTCAGCACGCCGGTCACCACGCCGAACCCGGCGTTGAGCACCCGCATGTACGTCCGGCCGCCGAACTTGGCGGGTGCGGTCAGCAGCCGCAGCAGCTTGCCGTCCAGGAACCGGCCGAGCCGCTGCGGGGCATCGAGGAAGTCCAGGGCTGATCGACTGGGCGGCGTGTCGACGACGATGAGGTCCCATTCCTGGGCCCGGCGCAGCTGGCCGAGCTTCTCCATCGCCATGTACTCCTGCGTCCCCGCGAAGCTGGACGACAGAGACTGGTAGAACGGGTTGTCCAGGATCTGGGCGGCCCGGTCGGGATCGGCGTGGGCCTCGACGATCTCGTCGAAGGTCCGCTTCATGTCGAGCATCATCGCGTGCAGGCTGCCGCCCTGATCCCCGTGGCCGGGACCGCTGGCCGGGTCATCGCCGGAAGCCGCCGGCGCCCCGGCCCCCGGCACCAGCCGGGGCGTGTTGTCCAGCGAGGACAGGCCCATCGACTGGGCCAGGCGCCGGGCCGGATCCACCGTCAGCACCACGACGTGGCGGCCCCGCTCGGCGGCCCGCAGCCCGATGGCGGCCGCCGTGGTGGTCTTGCCTACTCCGCCCGAGCCGCAGCAGACGAGGATGCGCGTCCGCCGGTCGTCGATCAGGGCGTCGACATCGAGCGCGGGTGGTGGCGGCTGCGAGCTGGTCATCACGCGGCTCCCTGGTCCCGGAGCGCGGCCGCGAGCCGGTACAGGCCGCCCAGGTCCACGCCGTCGCTGATCCACGGCAGCTCGTAGCGGGGCTGCCCCGGCCCGTCCAGCCTGGCCCGCTGCAGTTCCCGGCCGAGCTCGCTCGTGGCGTCGTCCGCCAGCTCGGCGGCCAGCTCCTCAGCCAGGACCCGGGAGTCGTCGAGGCCGGCTGCCTTGAGGCCGAGCGCCAGCTCGTCCTCGTCCAGGGCGCCGTCGGCGGCCGCGCTGATCTCCTCGTCCGGCAGGGCCAGCGGCCGGGTCATGTTGATCATTATCCCGCCGATCTGGATGCCGCCGCCGGCCAGGCTGCTCAGCTCGGCGATCCCGTCCAGGGTCTCCTGGACCGGCATCTCCTCGAGCACCGTGACGAAGTGGACAGCCGTGTCCGGCGAGCGGATGACCCGCTGGACCGTGTCGGCGTGCCCGCGGATGGGGCCGACCCTGGCCAGGCCGGAGACCTCCGAGGTGACGTTGAGGAAGCGCCCGATGCGGCCGGTGGGCGGGGCGTCCATGACCACGGCGTCATAGACGCGGCCGCCCGACTTGCCCGACGTCTTCCGCCGGACGGCCTCGGCGGCCTTGCCGGTCAGCAGCACGTCGCGCAGCCCGGGCGCGATCGTCGTGGCGAAGTCGATGACGCCCAGCCTGGTCAGCGCCGAGCCGGCGTGCCGGAGGTTGTAGAACATCTCCAGGTACTCGACCAGCGCGGACTCGGGGTCGGCGACCAGCGCGTAGACGTCGCCCCCGGGCCCGGTCATGGTCGAGGGCGCGACCGCTACCTTGCGCTCCTCGTAGGGCAGCGGGGGGACATCGAAGAGCTGCGCGATGCCCTGGCGGCCCTCCATTTCCATGAGCAGCACCCGCTTGCCGCCGGCGGCNAGCGCAAGAGCCAGCGCGCCGGCGACCGTCGTCTTGCCGGTGCCGCCCTTTCCGGTGACCACGTGCAGCCGCACGCCATCCCAGTCGGTGTCTCGTGTGCTCACAATTCGAGGCTATCCGCGCCCTGTCCCCTGTCAGCCCGCGACGCTGCTGCTAGCGGTGCCCCCATCGCTGCCCCCTCGAAGCTCCGCCCTGCCGCATCGGCCAGCACTGCCCCGAGGGCGGATGTCGGCATGCCCGGATGTCATTAGGCTGGTAGGTGATGGCTCTTCGCTGAGCCGAAAGAGGTGTTTACCCATGATCGATGTCGTTATAGCGATTCTGGTGGTCATTGTCGTGGCCGGCCTCATCGCGGTCGGCCGCTCGGTACGCGTGGTCCAGCAGTATGAGCAGGGCATCGTGTTCCGGTTCGGCCGGGTGCTGCCGAGCCCGCGCGGAGCCGGGCTGACCCTCATCCGCCCGTTCGGTGACCGGATGCAGAAGGTCAACATGCAGATCGTCGCCATGGCCGTCCCGGCCCAGGAGGGCATTACCCGCGACAACGTCAGCGTGCGGGTGGACGCGGTGGTGTACTTCCGGGTCGTTGACCCGATCAAGGCCACCATCAACGTGCAGAACTACCTGTTCGCCATCTCCCAGCAGGCACAGACCTCGCTGCGGTCGATTATCGGCCAGTCGGAGATGGATCAGCTGCTAGCCGAGCGTGATTCGGTGAACAAGAAGCTGCGGGAGATCATCGACGAGCCGACCGAGGGGCCCTGGGGCATCCGGGTCGAGCGGGTGGAGATCAAGGACGTCTCCCTGCCGGAGCAAATGAAGCGGTCGATGTCGCGGCAGGCCGAGGCCGAGCGGGAGCGCCGCGCCCGGATCATCACCGCCGACGGTGAGTACCAGGCCTCCAAGCGGCTCGCAGCGGCGGCGAACGTCATGGCCAGGGACCCGGCCGCGCTCCAGCTGCGGCTGCTGCAGACGGTGGTCGAGGTGGCCGCGGAGCGCAACAGCACGCTGGTCATGCCGATCCCGGTCGAGCTGCTCAGGTTCTTCGACAAGTTCACCCCCTCTGCGCCCGTCGGCGAGGCGAGATCGGCCGAGGACTCGGCGTCGATGGCCGACTTCGGCGACGCGGCGGTGGCCGAGGCGGTCGCTGAGGCCGAGATCGGCGGCGTTCCGGCGGCGCCACTGGAGATACCGGACGTTCCGGCCATCCCCGAGCTAACCCCGGCGGAGAAGGGCGACGTGGGCACGGCCAGCGCGGCCAGGGTCGGGGGGGACCAGGCCACCAATGGCGACGCCCCGGCTGCTCCGGGCGCCTAGCCGGCTGCTCCGGGTGCCTAGCCGGCTGCGCGCACCCCGCCGCAGACAATCCCTGCGCCGGCCGGCGCAGGGATTGTCGCCGGGGGCCATGCCGGCGGGTGGTGCTCCGCACTAGGGTTCGGCTATGGCGAAATGGGAGTACGCAACCGTGCCGCTGCTGGTCCACGCGACCAAGCAGATTCTCGATAGCTGGGGCGACGACGGCTGGGAGCTGGTGGCCGTGGTGCCGGGACCCAACCCCGAGCAGCTGGTCGCCTACCTCAAGCGGGGCAAGGAGTGAGCGAGAGCGACCCGGAAGCCCGGCTCGCCGCGCTCGGACTGGCCCTGCCGCCGGTGACCCGGCCGCTAGCGGCCTACATTCCGGCGGTCCGCACCGGGAACTACGTCTATACGTCGGGCCAGATCCCGGTGGTCGACGGGAAGCTCCCCTCCGCGGGCAAGGTCGGCGCGGAGGTCACGGCGAGCGACGCCAACGCGCTGGCGCGGATTTGCGTGCTGAACGCGCTCGCGGCGGCAGCGGCGGCCGGCGGCGGTGGCCTGAGCGCGATCCGGCGGATCGTCAAGGTCACCGGCTTTGTGGCCAGTGCCCCGGATTTCACGGCGCAGGCCCAGGTCATGAACGGCGCCAGCGAGCTGCTGCTGGAGATATTCGGTGAGGCCGGCCGCCATGCCCGCAGCGCGATCGGCGTCGCGGTGCTGCCGCTCGACGCGCCGGTGGAAGTCGAGCTCATCGCTGAGGTAGGTGGCTGAGCGGGCGTGGCAGAGGAGGTCTCGATCCCCTTCCGGCAGGAGCTGGCCCAGTTCGCCCGGGAGGTGATGGACGGCACGCGCGCCCCGGTAGACCCGCGCGATGCGGCCACGGTGATGCTGCTGCGGCCGGGTCGCGCGGGCATGGAGGTCTACATGCTGCGCCGCCAGTCGTCCATGGCGTTCGCGCCGGGAGCCCAGGTGTTCCCGGGCGGCTCCGTGGATGCCCGGGACGCCGACGAGGAGGTGGCCTGGGCCGGCCCCGATGCCGGGCAGTGGGGCCGCGTCTTCGACGCGCCGCCCGGCCTGGGCCGGGCGCTGGTCTGCGCGGCAGTCCGGGAGACCTTCGAGGAATCCGGCGTCCTGCTGGCCGGTGAGTCCGCCAGCTCCGTCGTGGCCGACACGACCAGCGCGGACTGGGAACGCGACCGGCACGCGCTGCTCGACCGGTCGCTCTCGCTGGCGGAGCTGCTCGCCCGGCGCGGCCTGGTGCTCCGCTCCGACCTGCTCCGGCCCTGGTCGCGGTGGATCACCCCGGTGGTCGAGCAGCGCCGGTTCGACGCGCGGTTCTTCGCTGCGGCGCTGCCCGGCGGCCAGCGCACCAGGGATGTCGGCGGCGAGGCGGCGGCGGCGGCCTGGATCGAGCCTGCCGCGGCCATCGAGGCCGGGCGGCGCGGCGAGATCGAGCTGTGGCCGCCGACCGCGATCACCCTCGCGGAGCTGGCCGCCTGCGGGGACCTGGCCACGGCCTTGTCGGCTGCCCGGCCGGTGACGACGCGTATCCCCGAGGTCAGGCTGCACGGCGACTCGACCTGGCTGACCGTGCCGGGCGTGACCGAGTACCCCCTGTGAGGAAGGCGGCCCGCTGGTGCCGGTAGGACCATGACAGCCCAGATTGACGGCTCGGGCACGCCGCGGGCCCGCTGCCTGCTGGCCCCCAACCCGTCGCCGATGACGCTGGACGGCACCAATACCTGGCTCATCGCCGAGCCCGGCTCCGCCGCGGCGGTGGTCGTCGATCCGGGTCCGCTGGACGAGGGCCACCTGCGGCGGGTGCACGACGAGGCCGGGCAGGCGGGCCAGCGGGTCGCGCTGATCGTGCTGACGCACCGGCACAGCGACCACTGCGCCGGGGCCGCGCGGCTGGCCGAGCTGACCGGGGCCCCCGTGCGGGCGGTGGACCCGGCCCAGCGGCTGGGCGACGAGGGCCTGGCGGCCGGCGACGTGCTGACCGATGCCGGCTGCGAGCTGCGGGTCCTGGCCACGCCCGGCCACACCGCGGACTCCGTCTGCCTTCAGCTGCCCGCGGACGGCGCGGTGCTGACCGGAGACACCGTGCTCGGCCGCGGCACAACGGTGATCGCGGAGGACGGGAGCCTGGCTGATTACCTGGGCTCGCTGCACCGCCTCCGGGCGCTCGCCGACGAGACTGACCTGCGGGTCCTGCTCCCCGGTCATGGCCCCCTGCTGGCCAGCCCGGCCGCCACGCTCGACTACTACCTGACCCATCGCGCGGAGCGGCTGGCCGAGGTGCGAGCCGCGCTGGCCAGCGGGGACACCACCCCGGCGCAGATCGTGGCCCGGGTCTATGCCGACGTGGACCAGGTGCTCTGGCCCTCCGCCGGGGCATCCGTCCGGGCCCAGCTCGATTACCTGGCCGCCCGCGGCGAAGTCCCGCCGGCCGTCAGCTGGTAGCTATTGCGCCGGGTAGCTAGCGCGCCGGGTAGTAACCCCCTGGATAACGCCACCGCCTAGCTAGCCCGCTTGCGCAGCCGGTCAGTGTCCAGCAGCAGCACGGACTTGGCCGACAGCTGCACCCAGCCGCGCGCCGCGAAATCGGCGAGCGCCTTGTTGACCGTCTCCCGGGACGCGCCGACCAGCTGAGCCAGCTCCTCCTGAGTCAGGTCATGATTGACCTGGATGCCGTTCTCCTGCTGCACGCCGAACCGGCTGGCCAGGTCCAGCAGCGCCTTGGCCACCCGGCCCGGCACGTCGGTGAAGACCAGGTCGGCCTTGATGTCATTGATGCGGCGCAGCCGCTGGGCGAGTGCCCCCAGCATGTGCATGGCGACTTCCGGCCGGGTGGCCAGCCAGGTGCGCAGGGCATCGTGGGCCAGCCCGGCCAGCGTGGCGTCGGTGATGGCCGTCGCGCTCGCGGTGCGCGGGCTGGGATCAAAGAGCGAGAGCTCACCGAACATCTCGCCCGGGCCGTGCACGCTGAGCAGGTTCTCCCGGCCGTCGTGCGCGGCCCGGCTCAGCTTGATCTTGCCCCTGAGGATGATGTAGAGCTTGTCGCCCTCGTCACCCTCGGCGAACAGCCGTTCGCCGCGATCGAGCCGCACGTTGATCACGTCCGACCGCAGCACGCGGGCATCATCCGCGCTCAGGGCCTCGAACAGCGGCGCCTGGCTGAGCGCGTCGTCCTCCTGAGCCACGGTGGTCCTCTCTGGCGCTTCTTGCCCTGCTACTTAGTGTTTCCCATAGATGCCGGGCGGCTGGCCTCGGGGTGCTGCCGGATCAGTGCCGGGTGCTGTCAGCGAGCCGCTTGCGGCAGGCCTCAATCTCGGCGCCGGCGTCCGCCGTGCCCACCCAGCTCCCGATTTCGACCTCTTTGTTAGGCTCCAGTGCCTTGTAGACCTCGAAGAAGTGCTGGATCTCCAGCAGGTCGAAGTCGGAGACGTCCGAGATTTCCTTGAAGTGAGCCATCCGCGGATCGGTCGAGGCGACGCACAGGACCTTGTCGTCGGCGCCGTTCTCGTCGCGCATGCGAAACATGCCGATCGCCCGGCAGCGGATCAGGCAGCCCGGGAAAGTTGGTTCCTCGAGCAGCACCAGGGCATCGAGGGGGTCCCCGTCGTCGGCCAGGGTGTTCTCGATAAAGCCGTAGTCTGCCGGATAACGGGTCGAGGTGAACAGCATCCGGTCAAGCCGGATCCGCCCCGTCTCGTGATCCATCTCGTACTTGTTGCGTTGCCCCTTAGGGATCTCGATTACTACATCGAACTCCACGTTCCAGCCCCTCAGCGCCTAGATGATTGATGCCATTGTCTCGATGATGTCTACCCGATCGGTGTCGCTGCCTAGCGGCGGCCCGGCCACGCCTCGCCAGGCGGCTCCGGTGGCTCGCCGGCTGCGCCGCCTGGCGCTGGCCTGCCTCGTCCTGCTCTGCGTCTTCGTGCTGGCCGCGGGCCTGGCCGTGGCCCGCATGCTGCCGCGCCGCCTCGAGCAGTGGAACGTGCCGCGGGTCCGGGAGCGGCCGGCGGCCGCTCCCGCGCCGCCGCTGCCGGCTGCCAGCGGTGCCGGGGCTGCCAGCGGGGCC
>JGI20205J14842_1000017_pt1 | contig 37607 bp, 46 predicted proteins | sample NGESurshal092012_2_FD_14842 | JGI IMG/M metagenome (IMG submission 14842) | reverse complement strand
GGGTGGCACATCTCGCGTGACGGCCAGGACGTCTACTCGTGGAGGCTCAAGTGGAAGGTAGTTGTCCTCGGGGGGTTCGCCAAGCTCGCCCGGGTGGTGGACCTAGACGACCAGGTCGAAGCCTGCCGACGCGTGTTCGCCAGCGATACGCGGTGGACCGTCGTGCGTGGAAGCGACCTCGAAGAGGGCGAGAGCCAAGGCCTACCCGTGTGGAGTCGGCACGTAGGTGACCCCATTCTCAAGAGCAACATCACGCGCCGCGTGGACTTCGCCCTGTTCATGGTAGCGGCCCTCGAGAACGACGAGCTGATACACGAGGCACCGGCGATCGTCGGTTGCCGGACACCCTCGGCGCTTGCGCATGCGGCTGATGCGGGGCCGTCGACTGGTCACTGACGGTCGTCGGAGGCCCAGAAGACCCGCAACCTTCTGATTCGTAGCCAGATCAGGGCTCCTTCGGTGGGGCCGCGCCACAAGCGAGCCGCCGGGTCGATCCGCGCGGTCCTTTTGCTTGTATCCATTTAACTTGTTTTTGCTATTATGCCGGGACCTCCGTGTCAGGCCATCTCCATGCATACCAGACAATGACCGCCGTGGCGGCAATCATTATGATTGAGAAGAATGCATAGGCCAAAGTCGGTTTATTAACAAATAGCGTGGCGAGCTGAACAACAGTCAAGAGTATGCCCACGATGATGTTCGACCAGCGATTTGCTCGGTACCTCAGTATCCGAGACAGGAGAACCATGGCTATCGAAATCTCAAGCAGTACGCCAGCTCCCAGCAGGAAGACCTGAGTGTAATGAACGGCCGGTTTATGATTTATGAATACACTATAATATAGTGTGGTAATATCGATGTAGGCAGCATTGAAATTATAGAATATCCACAGGAGCGATAGTCTTTCTTTCGTATCCTTCACTCCGTGCTCCTTTAATTGGATTCATCTTACTCTTTATTATCAACGATTTACCGCCGGTGGCCTGGAACGCCCTGAGGTGGGCCGCGCGGCTGCTGCCATCCCGTCTCCCGGCCCTGCCGTCACCGGCGCCTCCCCACGAGCACAAGGCAAAAAGTTTAACACCGGCTGCCCTCTGGCGGCCATCCTCTTTGAACCTCCAAATTTCGGATGCTGGCCGGACACTTGAGTCTCTAGCCGCGCGAGCCTAGGGTTCGTCCGGGAGTGGCTGCTCTCTCGCATAATGCGGTCAGCGCCACTCCAGCCAGGACCAAAGCGCTCCCCCGTCACCGCGGTTGTGGTTACGTACTCGCTGCGGACCAAGCCCGCCGAACACGCTGGCGACGACGGGCAGCAGGTCGGTGGCGGTAGATGCGATGGTGGCGCTCGCTCGCCAGGGAGAACTACTCTTGCCCGTTCTTCCTGATAGACGCGAATCCCTTGTGAGTGGTAGCCGGGTCCATGCTCGGCGTAGCCGACCGCGTAGCGGCGCCGTTAGGGCGGCATTGACGCGGGTACCGCGAGCTGGACAATCGGTGCCGAGGAAGACGGGCCACGCGTCCGGATGAGCATGCCGCATTGCCAGTTGATCAGTGGTGAAGTCCGCCCTGACCGGCGCGCCCGCGCGAGCGTGCCCTCAAGGCAGAGCGCGGCGCGGGAGGCGCCGGGCGCGGCGGCGCGGAGCGTCGCCGCCTTGATCTAATACGGCTCAATTCGGCAACGCTGCGTTCAGGTGGATGTGGCCGATGTGGCCGCGGTGGTGGCTGCTGTTCTAGTTGCACGTCCTGCCCGTAGGCGTATGCTGCCCTGTAGTGCTAGCACGACAGGCTAGGACCTAGCACTCAGGGCGGATAATGACGCAGCGCCTTGACCCTCGATCTGATCGCCCGCTGTCGTTGCAACTGGCGGATGCTCTGCGGGCAGAGATTCAGGAGGGTCAGCGGAGGCCGGGGAGCCAGCTCCCGACCGAGAGCGAATTCCAGCATGCCTACGGGGTGAGCCGGACGACGATCCGGGCGGCCCTGGCGACCCTGGTTGCTGAGGGCCTGGTGGTGACTCGCAAGGGTTTCGGGTCCTACGTTCGCGACCGGCAGCCGCTCCGCCGGATCTCCTCGACGCACCGACATGCGTCGCACCGGACATCGGGTATGCCGGAGTTCGACACCGAGGCGATAGCCCAGGGTCAGGTTCCCTCACGGCGGATGATGATGATCGGTCGCGGCCCTGTCCCGGCCGACATCGCGGCGTGGCTCGCCTGTTCGGCCGGTGACGAGGCCGTGATCCGTAAGCGGCTCCAGCTCCTGGCCGATGTTCCGGCCGTGATCTCCACCAGCTATTACCCGCTCTGGGTAGCTGCCGGTACCCGGCTGGAGCTCCCCGAAGCGCTCCCGGAAGGACCGGACAACCTCATCGAGCAGCTCGGCCACGAGTTCGCCCGCGGCCTGGAGCTGCTGCGCACCCGCATGCCGACCCCGGATGAGGCCCGGCTCCTGGAGCTGGAGGCCGGTGTCCCCGTTGCGCGGATGCTGCACATCGACTACGACCCTGAAGGCCGGACTCTTCAGGTGGCCGATGACCTGTATGCCGGTGACCGGCACGAGTTCGCGTTCGAGTGGGAAGGCGACGGAGTGGCTAAGAGTGAATGAATGGCCGCGCAACTGGGGTGACCTGATCCGCGGTATCGGCTGCGAGATGTGCGAGGCCGGGCGTCCCGACGCCGACCAGTACGGGATGCGCATCCGCGAGGGCCAGTACACCGACGCCTACCTCCAGCGCGCCGATGTCCAGCCCGGATACACGCTGGTGATCTGGCGCGGACGGCATGTCACCGAGCCGACCGAGCTGGACGAAGCCGAGGCGGCCGGGTACGGAGCTGAGGTCCTGGCCGTGGCGCGCGCGCTGATTACGGTCTACCAGCCGCTCAAGATGAACTACGAGACGCTGGGCAACTCCCTTCCCCACCTGCACACGCACCTGGTCCCCAGGTTCACCGAGGACCCGCGTCCCGGCCAGCCGTTCCCCCTGTCGGCGCAGGCACCGGAAGCACAAATCCCGGAGTCACGGCTAGCCGCCGAGGCCGCTGAGCTGCGCTCTCTCCTGCGGTAAGGAATCTCTAGCCTTAAGGCAACCGTCCAGAAGCTAGTACCTGTCGTCCTGTAGTCCTAGGATGATAGACAGGACCTAGCAACTGGAGGTGTAGGGCAATGGCTCTACGGAACGGCTCACGGTTTGCCGTGAGCATGCACGAGGTGTTCTCGCACGGGTGCTGCCTGGTGCCCGACTCGATCACCGAGGCCCAGGACTACGACGAGCAGACCAAGCGGCGCACCCCTTCGGTCGACAAGCTGACCGGGCGCCGGGTGTGGCAGTGCCGGGTCTCGGACCTGGACCCCGACCTGGCGGGCCGGACCAGGGAGACGGTGGTGAAGATCCTGGCCGACCGGGAGCCGGTCCCGCCGACCCGCCAGCCGTTCGAGCTGGTCGAGTTCGAGGGCCTCCAGGTCACCCCGTACGTGACCGACAAGGGCCGGATGGCCTACTCGCTGCGCGCGACCGGCCTGAAGGCCGCGACGGTCCGCCAGCCCGCCAAGGATGCGGCCTGATGCCCGCCCGCCGGGTGACCGCGCTGACCCTGCCGGTGGACGTGCGGTCGGCGGTGGCGTTCGAGGCCTACCGGGACCGGACCCCGCTGCTGACCATCATGACCGCCCGCCCGGCGCTGCTGGTCACCCTGACCCTCCCCGAGCGGCTGGATGCCGGTCACGTGCGGTTCGCCCGCGACCTGGCCGCCATGTCCGCCCGGTACGCCACCGAAGTCGAGCGGGCCTGGCGCGGCCTGCCGTCCCTGACCGCCCCACGCGCCTCCTAGCAAGGTGGCCCCGGCCGGTGACGCAACCACCGGCCGGGGCCTTCCCTCATCCCCCCGGAGTGCCACCCCAGGAAGGACCCCCTCATCATGACTGACCAGATCATCCCCGGCGACCTGCTCACCCGGACCAAGGTCATCACCGGCCTGCGCCAGCTCGCCGACTACCTCGAAGACCACCCCGGCGTACCGGTCTGCCGGTTTGGCTGGGACCTGCCGGTCTACCCCGGCAGCCGCGACGGCGAAGCCGCCGAGCGCGCCCAGGTCGACAAGATCGCCGCTCTCCTGGACGTCCCGGTCACCGACCGGACCGCCGACGGCGGCCATTACAAGGCGGTCCGGGCCTTCGGCCTGATCACCTACGAGGCCATCCACGTATCCGAGCGGCGGATGGCCGCTCACCGCGCCCTGATGTCCTACTCCGGCAGCATTACCCCGGCTGCCCTGGAGGTGACCGCGTGAAGATGTCCACGTTCTCCGGGGACCAGATCGCCCAGGTCAACAACCCCGACCCGTTCGCCGTCCCGGCCTGGCGGTCCCCGGTCTACCACACCCCCGTCTGGGTCATCGCCCTGATCCAGGCCTGGCGGCTGCTGTACGGCCTGATCCGGTTCGCCTGCCGCCACCCCCTGCTGGTCCTGGCCGCCTTCCTCATTGGCGGCTCCTGGCACTTGCTGGGCTGGCCCGGCCCGCTGGCCCTGGCCGCCGTCCTCATCACCACCCTGGCCGGATGGTGGCGGGTGTGGCCCCGGTCCTTCGGCCGGTTCGTGGTGGCCAAGGTGCTGGGGAAGTGGCGGCGCTGGCATTACCAGCGGCACTGGGCCGCCGTGATGACCATCGGCCGCCTGGCCCCGGTCTACCAGGCCCGCGTCCTGCTGCCCGTCCTCGGCCGCGTGTCCTCCACCCCGTTCACCGACCGGGTGCAGGTCGGCATCGTGTCCGGGCAGGCCGCCGCTGACTTCTCCAGCCGGGCCGAGAACCTGGCCCACGGGTTCGGGGCAATGATCTGCCGGGTCCGCACCGGCCGCCCCGGCTTCCTGGTCCTGGAGTTCGTGAGACGTGACGCCCTGGCCGCCGTCATCCCCGCCCTGCCCATCCTCGGGCACGCGGACCTGCGGGCACTGCCGGTCGGCCGCCGGGAGGACGGCACCCCCTGGACCATCCGGCTGCGCGGGACCCACCTGCTGATCGCCGGGGCCACCGGCGCCGGGAAAGGCTCCATCATCTGGGGCCTGATCCGTGCGCTCATGCCCGCGCTGTACGCCGGGCTGGCCCGGATCCTGGCCGCCGACCCCAAGGTCATGGAGCTGGCCTACGGCCGCCCCATCTTCGACGCCTACGGCCGGTACGCCGCTGACCCGGCCGACATCGTGACCATGCTCGAAACCGCCGTCGCCGACATGCAGGCCAGGGCCGGGGTGCTCGCGGGGAAGCAGCGCGACCACCACCCGACCACCGAGCACCCGTTCGTGATCGTCCTGGTCGATGAGGTCGCGTTCCTGACCGCCTACCACCCCGACAAGAACATCCGCGACCGGGTGAAAGCCGCCCTGGCCACCCTGACCACCCAGGGCCGCGCCGTCGGGTACTGCGTGGTTGCCGCGCTCCAGGACCCGCGCAAGGAGGTCATGTCGATCCGGAACCTGTTCCCCGACCGGATCGCCATGCGCCTCGACGAGCCCGAGCAGGTCGACATGGTGCTGGGCGACGGTGCCCGCGACCGTGGTGCGTTCGCTGACCTGATCTCCTCCGACCCGGCAACCGGGGCCGGGGTGGCGTTCGTCCGCCTCGAAACCGACCCCGACCCGGTACGGGTCCGCGCCGCGTGGGTGTCCGACGACGACATCACCGCCATGGCCGACTCCTGCATCCCGCACGACGACGCCCCGGCCCTGCCCATCGAGGCGGCGGCATGAGCCCGGTCACGTCCTGGCGGACCGATGACCCGTGCCCGGTCTGCGGCACCGGCCTGGACTACACCGACGACGGCATAACCGACATCCGCCAGGACTGCCCGCTGTGCGGCTGGTCCGCCACCTGGACCACCAACCCCGACCCTGACATGGGAGGCGACCGGTGACCGACCGGACCACGCGAGCGGAGCGGCTGTCGATGCCGCTGGCCCGCGACGCCATCCGCCAGCTCGCCGAGGCCCGCGGCGGCTGCACCCGCCCGGTGCAGCTGCGCCGGACTGACATCAGCACCGGGCAGGTGGATCAGGTGCTCGTGCCCTGCGGGGCGACCCTGGAGCACACGTGCCGGTCCTGCGCCGACCGGGCCAGGTCGCTGCGCGCCCAGCAGTGCCGGGAAGGATGGCATCTCGAGGACGAGCCCGACCCCGGCCCCCCCGCCCCCGACCAGGACCAGGAAACCTGGCTGACCCTCCGCGCCCAGGCCCAGGTCCGCCGCGACCACGCCCTCGCCCAGGGCGCCGACACCACCGGCCTGGACGAGCTCATCGGCGACCTCGACGACCACATCACCGACGCCGGCATCCGCGGCTGCCTCACCCCCGCCACCCCCGACGGTAACCAGAGCCGGCCGGCGCGGCGGTCCCGATCCACCAGGCGCCGGCAGGACACCCCCGACCTCCCCAGGAAGCCGATGACCGCCCGGACCACCGGCCGGGTCTTCGAGGCACCGGACGGGACACGGTACCGGCCGTCGATGTTCCTTACCCTGACCTGCGACAGCTACGGCAAAGTCACCGCAGACGGCACCCCCGCCGACCCCGGCCGCTACGACTACCAGCGGGCCGCCCGTGACGCGCTGCACTTCGCGGCGCTGTTCGACCGGCTGATCCAGAACCTGCGCCGCTACCTCGGCTACGACCTCCAGTACTTCGCCGCCATCGAACCCCAGAAGAGGCTCGCCCCGCACGTTCACCTGGCCATCCGCGGGACGGTCTCCCGGACTGACCTGCGGCAGGTCATCGCCGCCACCTACCACCAGGTGTGGTGGCCTCCCACCGACACCGTGCGGTTCGACGGTGACCAGCTCCCGGTCTGGCATGAGGCCACCGGCCGCTACCTCGACCCCAGGACCGGGGAACTCCTGCCCACCTGGGACGAGGCGCTGGACGCCATCGGCCCGGATGATGAGCCCGTGCACGTGGCCCGGTTTGGCCCCAAGTTCGACGCCCAGGGCGTCCTTGGCGGAAGCCGCGACTCGGCCCGGTGCATCGGGTACCTGACCAAGTACCTGACCAAGCAGCTCGCCGGATGCCACACCCCCGACACCGATGCCCAGGCCCAGCACGTCGACCGCCTAGTCGACGCGCTCCGGTACGAGCCGTGCTCACCGGGCTGCGCGAACTGGCTCCGCTACGGCGTCCAGCCCGACAATCCCCGGCCGGGCATGCGGCCCGGTTATTGCAAGGGCAAGGCCCACCGCCGCGAGCACCTGGGCTACGCCGGGCGCCGCGTCCTCGTCTCTAGGAAATGGTCGGGCAAGACCCTCGCCGACCACCGCGGCGACCGCAAAGCCTGGCTCCTGGCCATGCTCGATCTTCCGGCAGCCGACCCCGCCCGGTACACCTGGGACCGCGTCACCCCCGCCGACCACGACCACATGCCCCCCGGCCGCAGACTCCTCCACGTCCTCACCGACCGCGCCCGCTGGCAAGCCGCACTCACCGAGGCCAGACGCAGAGCCCAGGACGACGACCTTCCGGCAACTGGGAGGGCAGCATGACCGCAACGGCTTGCGAGCAGCTGCTAACGGTCGATGTCGCTGCTGCCCGGCTCAGTACTTCGGTGCGGTTCGTCCGCCGCCTGATCGCCGAACGGCGGATCGAGTTCGTGAAGGTTGGCCGTCATGTCCGGATCAGCGAATCGGCGCTAGCAGAGTTCATCGAGGCGGGCCGAACACCGCCGATGGCCGTAGCTGATGTGTGGCCCGGTATGAGGGGCGCGGCGTGATGGCGAACAAGGACGGTCATCGGCGTTTCGGCAACATCCGCGCGCTTCCGTCTGGCCGGGTCCAGATCCGTTATCCGGGGCCGGATGGCCGCATGCGAACCGGTGCCGACACCTACCCGGACAAGAGGTCCGCGGACCGTGCCCTGTCGCTGATAGAAGGTCAGATGATCACCGGCGAGTGGACCGACCCGCAGCGTGCCAAGGTCACACTTCAGGCCTACGCGGAGAAGTGGATCGACCAGCGCCCCCACCTTCGGCCCCGGACGGTTGAGCTGTACCGGTGGCTGCTGACCCGGCACATCGGCCCGCACCTGGGCCGGATACCCGTGGGGAAGATCAGCCCCGAAATGGTCCGCGACTGGCGGGCAACCTTGCTGAGCAACGGCGTATCCGTCTCGGCTGCGGCCAAGGCCTACCGGCTGCTGCGAGCTGTGCTGATGACCGCGACTGACGACCGGATCATTCCGCGCAACCCGTGCCGGATCCGCGGTGCGGGTGACGAGAAGGCGGCGGAGCGTCCCGTGCTTACAGTCGCCCAGGTCTTCGAGCTGGCCGGGCTGATGAAGGATCGCCGGTTCCGCGCCCTGGTCCTGCTCGTCACCTTCGCCAGCCTGCGCTGGGGTGAGGCAATCGCGCTGCGCCGCTGCGATATCGACCTGGACGACCGGACGGTGAGCATCCGGCGCCAGTACGTCGAACTGTCCGAGCAGCTCATCCTCGGGCCGCCTAAGTCCCGTGCAGGCGCCCGGACGGTCGGCATCCCCGCGGCGATCATCCCGGAGCTGCGCGACCACCTGGCCGCCTACGTCGGCCCGCAGGAGACTGACCTGGTGTTCGCCGGGCCGCTGGGCGGGGTACTGCGGCGGGGCAACTTCCGCCGTGACTCAGGCTGGGCCGCAGCAGTCAGCAAGATCGGCACTCCCGGCGTGCATTTCCACGACCTGCGGCACACCGGGAACATGCTCGCTGCTCCCGGCGCCAGCCTCGGTGACCTCAAGGCGCGCATGGGACATGACAGCGCCCGCGCCGCGATGATCTACCAGCACGCGACGGCTACAGCTGACCGTGCGATCGCTGACGCGCTCGACCTGCGGATCGAGACCTCCGAGAAGGACAACGACGACGGGCCAATGGCACGTTAATGGCACGAGCGCCCCTGCCGGTGATCTTGGTCGGGGCGTTTTGCCTGGTGGAGCTAAGGGGACTCGAACCCCTGACCCCCTGCTTGCAAAGCAGGTGCTCTTCCAGCTGAGCTATAGCCCCATGGCGCCGTCCAAAGGGTACCCGGACCCGACACCTCCCGGCAGCCCGCCCGGACCGCCACCCATGCCGGAGCCTCAGCCTCGCACCTCACTGCACCCCCGGCCCCAAGTGCCGGATCGACTCCTGCGCCCGATCCCCCAGGTCCCCCTGCGCCACCTGATTCCCCCGAGCGCTCTCCACCCCGGTCATCCCCTCCGACGGAGGCGGCGGCACTACCACCCGCCCCCCACCAGCGTCGGCCTCAACAATCCCAGCCAGCACCCCCGGCAGATCCGCCACGCTAGCCAGCACATGCGTCGCTCCAGCGCCTCGCAACCGGGCAGCCGGATGCGACCCGGTCAGCACTCCAACGACAACCCCGGCCCCCGCCCGCCGCCCCGCCAGCACCCCGCTCTCGGTGGATTGCACCACCACCGTCTCCCGCACATCCCCCACACCCAGCCGCAGCATCGCCTGCAAGACCGGATCGGGGAACGGGTAGCCACGAGGTACCTCATCAGCGCCAAGCGCCAGATCAACCAGCTCCCGCCAACCCAATACGCGCAGCATCCCCTGCACCTGCCGGTGCGACACCGAGCTGAGCACGCAGATGCGATACCCGGAGCCAGCCAGTTCGGAAAGCGCCTCCCCGACCCCTGGCAACGCCCGTACCCCGGCCCGGTTCACCGCCCCGCTGAAGGACCTATCGAAGGCCAGATGCGCCGCCTGAGCCCGAGCCTCGTTACCAGGAAACAGATTCCGCAGCACATCGATCGCGCTCTTGCCGCGAGCCCGGTGCACCTGCGCCATGCTGCGGGCGTAGGCCCCGGTGCCGGTCACGATGCCCTGCGTCGCGATCGCCTCGGCGTAGGCGCGCTCCAGGATGCCGTCATCGACCACCACGGTGCCAATCAGCCCGAAGCAGGCCAGCGTGTACGCCGACAACTTCGTCACCCCCCGCCCGGTGCCGGGCGCCGCGTGAGCGCGGCGGGTTTATTCGTCCGCGGTGGTGGCCTCGGTCCACAGGTCAAGCTCGGCGCGATCCGCCTGGACCTTCCGCCAGACGGCGAAGGCGCTAAGGCCCAGCAGGGCAATCACGAGCAGTTTCTTCACAGTGAGCACTCCTCCAGATTCAGGGCTCCCGCTGCCGCGGCCTCGCAGCCGCAGCAGCGCAGCCGCGAACTTGCGGCCCGATGACCTGCGGGCGACTCCTGAGCCTAGCAAGGCAGGCCGTCAGCGTTGCCGGTCCACGCGAGTCTCGTCCCAGACCGGGCCAGCCGCCTCGTAGACATCGCCGCTGGCCCCGAACACCAGGAACCGGTCGAACGACCTGGCGAACCACCGGTCGTGGGTCACCGCGAGGACGGTCCCCTCGTAGGATTCCAGGCCCTCCTGCAGCGCCTCCGCGCTCGCTAGATCGAGGTTGTCGGTCGGCTCGTCCAGCAGCAGCAGCGTCGAGCCAGCCAGCTCCAGCAGCAGGATCTGCAGCCGGGCCTGCTGGCCCCCGGACAGGCTGCCGAACGGCTGCCGGGCGCAGACGTGCAGCTCGTACCGTGACAGGGCGGCCATCGCCTCGTTGATCAGCTTCGCGTGCTCGGTCATCAGGATCTCCAGCGGCGTCCGCCGGTCCAGGTCCGGCCGGGCGTGCGTCTGGGTGAACATGCCAGGCACCACCCTGGCGCCGAGCCGGGCCACGCCCTCGTGCCGCACCTCGTCGCCGGCCAGCAGGCGCAGGAAGTGCGATTTGCCCGAGCCGTTGGAGCCCAGCACGGCCACCCGCTCGCCGAACCAGACCTCCAGGTCGAAAGGGTGCATGAGCCCGGACAGCTCCAGCTGCTCGCAGATCACCGCGCGCTTGCCGGTGCGCCCGCCGCGCAGCCGCATCCGCACGTTCTGGTCCCGGGGCGCGAGCTCCGGCGGCCCTTGGTCCTCGAACCTCTTCAGCCGGGTCACCGCCGCCTGCAGCCGCGAGGCCATGTCGGAGTTATACGAGGCCTTCTGCCGGTACATCCGGACCAGCTGCTTCAGCTTCTCGTGCTCCTCATCCCAGCGCCGCCGCAGCTCGTCGAGCCGCTCGTGCCGCTCGCGGCGCGCCGCTGCGTAGCTGCCAAACCCGCCTCCGTGCACCCAGACATTAGTGTCCTCCACGGTGATAATCCGTTCGGCGCACGCCGCGAGCAGCTCGCGGTCGTGGCTGACCAGCAGGATTGTCTTGGAGGTAGCGGCGAGCTGCTGCTCCAGCCAGATCTTGCCCGGCACGTCCAGGTAGTTGTCGGGCTCGTCGAGCAGCAGCACCTCGTCCTTGCTGCGCAGCAGCGACTCGAGCACCAGCCGTTTCTGCTCCCCGCCCGACAGGGTGCGGACCTCGCGCCACCGGCACAGGTCGTAGCTCACGCCGAGGGCGGCCACGCAGCAGGCGTCCCAGTGCACCTCCGCGTCGTAGCCGCCGGCGTCCCCCCACTCGGTCAGGGCCCGCGCGTAGCGCATCTGGGTCGGCTCGTCGTCGCGCTCCATCATCAGCAGCTCGACCTCGTCCAGCCGGGCCGCCGCCTCCCGGACCCGCGGCGCGGCCACCGACAGCAGCAGGTCCCGCACCGTCGAGTCGTCCCGGATCCCGCCCACGAACTGCCGCATGACGCCCAGCCCGCCACTGGAGCTCACCGTGCCCGACTGCGGCACCAGGTCCCCGGTGACCAGCCGCAGCAGGGTGGTCTTCCCGGCCCCGTTCGGGCCGATCAGCGCCGCGACCAGGCCGTCGCCCACCCGGAACGAGACGTCGTCGAGCAGCACCCGGCCGTCGGGCAGGGTGTGGCTCAGATGCCCGGCCTCGACGTGGCCCATCTCAGCTCCCTCCCGCCGGCCGCCGCACGGGCCTGGCCGTAACGCCCCGTGCAAGCTGACAATAGACGCGGGACCCCAGGAGTTTTAACGGTTATTCCCCGCCGGTCCGGCACCACCCGCCGGCCGCAGTCCGCGGCCGGTCCCGACCTGTGCGGCAACCCCCGCCCGGCCGGCGACGCCGAGAGCTGGAAACCCCCGCCGCGAATGCCCGACAATAGCCAGATGAATGCACAGGGCTTCAGCGAAAACTCCCGGCTCCGGGCTTCCGACGCCGACCGCGACCAGGCCGCCACGGTCATCAACAACGCCATGGCCGAAGGACGCCTCACCCCTGACGAGCACTCCGATCGCCTCGATGCCCTGTACGCCGCGAAGACGCATGCCGACATCGTGCCGCTCCTCGATGACCTGCCGGCCGGCCAGGGTGCGGTGGCCCCGATCCCGACGGGGGAAGTGGCCAGCCCGGCCGGGGGCGCCGACCACATCGTGGCGATCTTCGGCGGCGCGGCGCGCAAGGGCGTCTGGCGCCCTCAGCCAGTCATCGACGTCGTCACGATCATGGGCGGGGCCGAGCTCGACTTCCGGGAGGCCGTGCTGCCCGGTCGCGAGATCTCGATCCGCCTGGTCTGCGTGATGGGCGGTGTCCAGATCACGGTGCCGCCGGAGATGCACGTCGTGGACTCCACCGTCGCGGTCATGGGCGGCAGCCAGGTGGCCGGCGACACCGACGAATCGCTGCAGCCCGGTGCGCCGGTACTGCGCGTCACCGGGTTGTGCCTCATGGGCGGCACCGAAGTCCGCCGCAAGCCTCGCAAAACCCCCAAAGCCCGCCGCGACGCCCTAGAAAGCTAGCCCGCCAACCGCTCCGGCCGCTCCGCCCGGAGCACCAGTCCCTCGCGCGGAGCGGGGTCAGGGTGGCGCAGTCGTGGGGACCGGGCGGATCTGGGCGCGGCGGCGGGCTGGGTCGGCCAGGGCGGCGGTGAGCTGGTCAAGGGCCGCGACGGTGTGCGCGCTGACCACTGCGTCGCAGTGCGGCCACGCGGCGGCCATGCCGCCCGCCAGCGGCTGGTAGGCGGCGCTCTTGGTCCTGGGGTTCACCCACACGATGCGGAACGCGACGAGCGACAGCCGCTCCATCTCGCGCCGGACCAGCTCGGGGTCACCGGTGTCCCAGCCGTCGGAGACGATCAGCACCACGGCGCCGCGGGCCATGCCGCGGCGGCCGTAGGTGTCGTTGAACTCCCGGAGCGCTTCGCCGATCTTGGTGCCGCCCCGCCAGTCGGGAGCGGTTTTCCCGGCGCGGTCGATGGCCGGGCCGGGCAGCGATCTGGACAGGGCCGGGGTCAGCCGGGTCAGCCGGGTGGCGAAGCTGAACACCTCAGCCTGGGCTCCGCCGGCGGCGCAGTAGAGCAGCTGGATCATCGCGCGGGCGTAGGGCTCCATGGACCCGGAGATGTCGCACAGCACCACCATGCGGCGCGGCCGCCGGGAGGGGGTCCGGCCGATCAGGGTGAAGGCGTGGCCGCCGCTGCGCCGCGCCTGCCGCAGCGTGGACCGCATGTCGATGCGCGGGCCGCCCGGCCGGCGCCGCTCGCGGCGGGACCGGCGCAGCGGGACCGCGAGCGTGACGGCGCGCATCAGCCCGGCCAGCGACTGCAGCTCGGCGTCGGAGAGCTCGGCAAAGTCCTGAACCGCCAGCCGCTCCTCGGTGCTGCCGAGGTAGCGGTGCTCGACCTCCTGCTCCGGCTCGCCCTGGTCGTCGCCGGCGGGCGGCTGGCCCTGGACGCCGGCGGCGTGCTCGCGGGCCGCCTGCGCCGCCTGGGACAGGAGGTCCTGCGCGGCTCGGGCCGACTGATTTGCTTCGGTGCCGGGGTCGGCGTGCGGCCCGGGAAACTCGCCTGTACCCAAAGCGCCGAATACCTGGGCAAAGACCGCCTCGAGCACGCGGGCCTGGTCCTGGCCCGTGACCAGGGTGGCCAGGGCGCAGAGATACAGGGCCCGGGTGGTCTGCGGCCGGGCGACGGTCACCGCAGCGGCGAACCGCTCGCAGCGGCCGGGGCCGACCGGCAGTCCGGCCTGCCGCAGCGCCGCCCCGAAGCGGGCGCTGACCTCGGCCAGGTCGTCAGCCATCGGCGCCAGCTCGACCCCCTGGCCCAGCCGCGCCACCCGGACCGGCCGCACCGTCGGCGCCGTCATCGGCGCTGCCGTCCGGCCCGACCAGCGCCTCGAACCCGATCTCGCGCACGGTGGTCAGGTCCTCGGCGTACTTGAGCACCGCCCCGGCCGTCCGCTGGGCGGCGGCGGCGTCCAGCCCGGTCACGCCGAGCACGTGCAGCGCGCCGGCCCAGCTGATGGCCTCGGCCACGCCGGGCGGCTTGGCCAGGTCCAGCTCGCGCAGCTGGGTCACGCCCCGGGCCACCTGCTCGGTCAGCGACACGTCGGCGCCGGGGACCCGGCGGCGGATGATGGCGGCGACCCGGTCGGCGTCGGGGTAGTCGATCCAGTGGTAGAGGCACCGCCGCTTGAGCGCGTCGTGCAGGTCGCGCGTCCGGTTGGAGGTGAGCACGACGATCGGCGGGTACTTGGCCCGCCTGGTGCCCAGCTCGGGGATGGTCACGGCCGACTCGGCCAGCAGCTCGAACAGGAACGCCTCGAACTCGTCGTCACCCCGGTCCACCTCGTCGATCAGCAGCACGGCGGGCCGCGGGCCGGGGTGGTCGAGGGCGGCCAGCAGCGGCCGCTCCAGCAGGAACTCGTCGCTGAACAGGTCAGCCTCGCGCGGTGTCTCGCCCCGCGCCTCGGCCAGCCGGATGGCCAGCAGCTGCCGCGGGTAGTTCCACTCATACAGTGCCTCGGCCGAGGTCAGGCCCTCGTAGCACTGCAGCCGGATCAGCGGGGTGTCCAGCACCTCGGACAGGGCCTTGGCCGCCTCGGTCTTCCCGACTCCCGGCTCGCCCTCCAGCAAGATCGGCTGACCCATCCGCGCGGCCAGGAACAGGGCGGTGCCCAGCGCCTCGTCCGCCAGGTAGCCAACCGAGTCCAGCGCCTTGAGGAGCGAGGCCACGTCGGGCAGCTGCTCGGCCAGATCGCTCACATTTCGCCCCGGAAGTCATGCTGCATCCGTCCATGATGCGGCAACTGGCGACTCACGAGACCGCCAGGTCGGTGCGCAGCGGGCGGCCCTGGATGGCCGACCACACGTTCGCCGGGGTCAGCGGCATGTCGGCGTGCCGCACGCCGAACGGCGCGAGCGCGTCGAGCACGGAGTTCACGACCGCCGGCGGCGACCCCACGGTGGCCGACTCGCCGACCCCCTTGGCCCCGATGGGGTGGTGCGGCGAGGGGGTAACGGTCGCGCCGAGCTCCCAGGACGGGCACTCCAGCGAGGTCGGCAGCAGGTAGTCCATGAACGAGCCGCCCAGGCAGTTCCCGCTCTCGTCAAACGCGATGACCTGCATCAGCGCCATGCCTACCCCGTCCGCGAGGCCGCCGTGCACCTGGCCCTCGACGATCATCGGGTTGATCCGCACCCCGCAGTCATCCACCGCGATGAACCGCCGGACCTTGACCACCCCGGTGCCGGGATCCACGTCGGTCACGCAGATATAGGCGCCGAACGGGAAGGTCAGGTTGGGCGGGTTGTAGACGGTCTCGGCGTCCAGGTGGCCCTCCACCCCGTCGGGCAGCTCCAGCGAGCCGTGCGCCGCCATCGCGATCTGCGCGATGCTGGCCGACTGCTCCGGGTCGCCGCGGACCCGCCAGGCGCCGTCGGCCCAGTCCAGGTCGTCGGGGGAGACCTCCATCATGGCCGAGGCGACGATCCTGGCCCGCGCCCGGACCTTGCGCGCCACGATGACCGCCGCCGCGCCGGAGACCGGCGTGGACCGGGAGCCGTAGGTGCCCAGCCCGAAGGGCGTCCGGTCGGTATCCCCGTGCACCACCTCGACGTCGTCCGGGGAAAGCCCCAGCTCCTGGGCCACGATCTGGGCGAACGTGGTCTCGTGGCCCTGGCCCTGGGTCTGCACGGAGATGGCCAGCACCGCCTTGCCCGTCGGGTACACCCGCAGGTCGGCGCCGTCGGCCATGCCCAGGCCGAGAATGTCCATGTGGGCCCGCGGGCCCGCGCCCACCCCCTCGGTGAAGAAGCTCAGGCCGATGCCCATGTACTCGCCGCGCTGGCGCTTTTCCGCCTGCTCCGCGCGCAGCTGCTCGTACCCGGCCATCTCCATGGCCAGCGTGAGCGCCCGCGGGTAGTTGCCGGAGTCGTACTCCCACCCGGTGGGGCCGGTGTAGGGAAACTGCTCGGGGCGCAGCAGGTTCTTCATCCGCAGCTCCGCCGGGTCCATCTGCAGCTCGCGGGCGAGCTGGTCGACCATCCGCTCGACCAGGTAGACCGCCTCGGTGATGCGGAACGAGCAGGCGTAGGCCACCCCGCCGGGCGCCTTGTTCGTGTGGACGGCGGTCACCTGGCAGTGCGCGGCCTGCAGGTCGTAGGAGCCGGTGAAGATGTGGAAGAACCCGGCCGGGAACTTGGTCGGCTGCGCGGTCGCGTTGAACGCGCCGTGGTCGCCGAGCACCCGGGCTCGCAACGCCAGGATCCGGCCGCCGGAGGTCGCGGCGATCTCGCCGTGCATGTGGTAGTCGCGGGCGAACGAGGTGGACATCAGGTTCTCGGACCGGTCCTCCATCCACTTGACCGGCCGACCGGTCACCATCGACCCGACGATGGCGCAGATATAGCCGGGGTAGACCGGCACCTTGTTGCCGAAGCCGCCGCCGACGTCCGGGGAGATGACCCGGATCTTGTGCTCGGGCACCCCCGCGATCAGCGCGTACAGGGTCCGGTGGGCGTGCGGCGCCTGCGAGGTCGACCACAGGGTCAGCTTCCCGCTGACGGCTTCCAGGTCGGCCACCATGCCGCAGGTCTCCAGCGGCGCGGGATGGGACCGCGGGTAGAGCATGTCCTGGGTTACCACGACGTCGGCGGCGGCGAACACGGCGGCGGTGGCGGCCTCGTCGCCCGCCTCCCAGTCGAAGATGTGGTTGTCGGTCTTGCCCGGCAGGTCGTCGCGGACCACCGGGGTGCCCGGGTCCAGGGCCCGCTTGGCGTCGATCACCGGCGGCAGCGGCTCGTAGTCGACATTGATGAGCTCCAGCGCGTCCCGGGCGGAGTACCGGTCCTGGGCCACGACGAAGGCCACCTCCTGGCCCTGGAAGCGGACCTTGTCGGTGGCCAGCACCGCCTGCACGTCCTGGGACAGCGTGGGCATCCAGGCCAGGCCGCGGCCCGCCAGCATCTCGCCGGTGATGACGGCCTCGACCTTGGGATGGGCCAGCGCGGAGGCGATGTCCATCGACAGGATCCGGGCGTGCGCCAGCGGGCTGCGCAGGACGGCGCCGTGCAGCATGCCGGGAAGCTGGATGTCGTCCACGAACTGGCCCCGCCCGCGGACGAACCGCGCGTCTTCCTTCCGGCGCAGCGGCCCGTAGGCACTCCCGGCCCCGGCCGCTGGGGCCGCCGAGCCGGCCGCGCCGGACGTCCCCGCGGCGGTCACGCCGTCGCCTCCGCGCCGTCGGCCTGGCCCCAGTCCGCGTTCTTGGCCGCCCACTGGATGGACCGCACGATGTTCTCGTAGCCCGTGCACCGGCAGATCTGCCCCGAGATCGCCTCGCGGATCTCCTGCACCGACGGGTCCGGGTGGTGGTCGAGCAGCCACCTGGCGGTCATGATCATGCCCGGCGTGCAGAAGCCGCACTGCAGGCCGTGGCACTGGGCGAACCCCTCCTGGACCGGGTCCAGCTGCCCGCCCTGCTCGAGGCCCTCCACCGTGCGCACCCGGTGGCCGTCGGCCATGGCGGCCAGCACAGTGCAGGACTTCACGGGCGTGTCGTCGAGCCACACCACGCACGCCCCGCAGTTCGAGGTGTCGCAGCCCCAGTGCGACCCGGTCAGCCGGAGGTCGTCGCGCAGGAAGTGGATCAGCAGCAGCCGCGGCTCGACCTCGCGCTTGTAGGCCGTGCCGTTGACGGTGACGGTGATCTGCATGTCAGGCGGCCAGGTCAGCGGTCGCTCGCAGCAGCGCCCGGCGCAGCGCGCGGGTGGTGAGCTCGCGGGCCAGGTGCCGCTTGTAGTCGGCCGGACCGCGCTGGTCAGAGGTGGGGCGGCAGTGTTCCGCCGCGATCTGCCCCGCCCGGTCAAACGCCTCCGGCGTGGCCGCCGTCCCGCGTAGGAACTCCTCGGCCTCGGCGGCCGCGAAATGCCGCGCGCCGACGGCCGACAGCCCGATCCCGGCCTCGGCGATGGTGTCGCCGCGCAGCCACAGCACGGCCCCGGCCGCGCCGACCGGCCAGTCGCCCACCCGCCGGCCCACCTTCTCGTAGGCGCTCCCGCGGGGCTGCCCACCGCGGGGCTGCCCACCACGGGCCTGCCCACCACGGGCCCCCTCACCACGGGCCCCCTCACCACGGGTGGCCCCGATCGCGATCCGGATCTCGGTCAGGATCTCGCCCGGCGCGACGACGGTCTCGTAGGGCGCCGTGTGAAAGTCGCGGGCTGGCACGGCCCGGATCCCCTGCGGGCCGCGAATCATCATGGTGGCCTTGAGGGCCGCGAACGTCGCCGACAGGTCCTCCGAGGGATCGGCCTGGCACAGCGAGCCGCCGATGGTGCCCCAGTTGCGCACGATCGGGTCGGCGATGACCTTCTCCGCGTCGTGCAAGATCGCGAACAGCTCGCCCGCCACGGCTGAGTCCAGCAGCTGCGCGTGCCGGGTCAGGGCGCCGATCCGCAGCTCACCGCCGGTCACGTTGAGGTAGGACAGCTCGTCGAGCCCGTTGATGTCGACCAGCGTCTCGGGCTGCGCGAGCCGGAGCTTCATCATCGGGATCAGGCTGTGCCCGCCGGCCAGGACCCGCGCCTCGGGGCCGAACCTGGCCAGCAGCTCGAGCGCATGCTCGACACTGGTCGCCCGCTCGTACTCGACGTGCGCCGGAACCTGCATGCGCCCTCCCCGTGCCTCGGCACGCGACTTGAGTGTACGAGGGCGCCGCTGGCCGCTGCGCCGCCCCGTCGCCGCTGCCTGCGGCGACGAGCGCCTGACCATGTGGGTGATAATCGACAGTGCCATGACGCTCACGCAGCTCAACGCGTTCGTGCTAGTCGCCCGCCTCGGGTCGGTGACGGCCGCCGCCAGCGCGCTCGGCGTCAGCGAGCCGGCGGTCTCCCAGGCGCTCTCGGCGCTCCGGCTGCACCTGGGGGACCAGCTCGTGACCCGCGGGCCCGGCGGCATGACCCTGACCGCGGGCGGCTCCCGGCTGCTGGCGACCGCCTCGCAGATCGTGGTGCTCGGGGCCGAGGCGCACGCGGCGGTGCGCGCGGCCCAGGGCGCGCCCGAGCAGCTGCGGATCGTGGCCACCTCGGCAGTTGCGGAGTTCGTGCTCAGCCCGCTGGCTGAGGCCTTTACCCGGCGCTACGCCGGCTCGGTGGAGATCTCGACCGGGGTGGCGGTCACTAAGGAAATGCAGGTCCTGGTGGCCAACCGGCTGGCCGACGTGGCCATCGGCTCCAGCGTCGCCGCCGACCCGGCGCTCGCGGTGGTGACCGAGCCGATCTTCCGCTACCGCCTGGTGGTGGTGGCCGCGGGCCACTCCCAGCCGCCCGGGAACCCCGGCCAGTGGCGGTGGCTGGTCGACCCGTCCGGCACCGATCCCGACAGCGACACCGGCCAGCTGCTGGCCCTGCTGGGCATTCCGGACGCCCGGATCGGCGTGTTCCCGAACCAGACTGCCGCCTGGGCGGCCGCCGCTGACGGGACGGGCGTGGCCCCGGCCGTGGAGCACCTGGTCGCCCAGCAGCTGCGCCGGGGCGAGCTGTCGCTGCTGGATCTGCGCGGCTCGCCGATGGACGCCTGCTGGCACGTCACGCTGCTGGAACGCCAGCACCGCAGCGCGGCCGCCAGCGCCTTCCGCCGGTTTCTGGGCACCCCCGAGGCTATGCAGCTGATGCGCGCCCCGGCGGCGGGCGTCCCGCCGTCCCGGTTCCGGCCGCCGGTGTACGTGACGATCTGGAGCTGACCGCGGCCGGCCGTTACTGCCCGCAGCGCTCGGATCACGAATTAACCAAGAACTTATTCGACTGTTGCCAGGGCGATCCCGGAGGCGAAGTATCAGTTCTCGTCGCATATAACGGCCCCTTCATGGTGCCGCCAGTTCTGGGAGCGTGCGCATGAGGATCGAGTCCAGCGGGCACAGTCAGGGCAATCCGCGCTTGTTTGAGCTGGTCGAGCACGCGCCGAAGACCGGCAAGAGCCCTACCGTCTGGGCCTGGCCGGAACTGATGGACTACCTCAAGATCGCCGGCCAGCCGGTGTCCGGCCCGTGGCCGCCGCACCAGGAGCCGCGCCCCGACCCGGAGGCGGAGTCGGGACCGGTGGCCGTGGCCGACCCGGAGGCACGCCCTCGGCCGTCGCAGGCACAGCGTCCCCCGGAAGCTCAGGAAGTATCGGAAGCCCAGCGAGTAACGGAGGCTCAGCGACTCAGCCGCTCGGAGGCGCCGGGCTCTGACAGCCGGTCCTCGGCGCCCGGGCTGCCGGTCGACGCCCTGGAGCCCGACCCCGGCCCCGGCGAGCAGGCCCCAGCCGGCGAGGCGTGATCGCGGTTATCGTGCCGAGAAAGGACAGTGAGCGATAGATGTATCCGTCCCGGTTCCGCTACGAGGCCCCGCGGTCGCTCGATGCGGCGATCGCGCTGCTGCGCGACGGCGGTGAGGACGCGAAGGTGATGGCGGGCGGGCAGAGCCTGGTCCCGCTGATGAAGCTGCGGTTCGCCTCGCCCGACCTGATCGTTGACATCAACAACGTGCCGGGCCTGGCCTATCACCGCCAGGATCCCGACGGCAGCCTGCACGTCGGGGCGCTGTGCCGGCACGCTGAGCTGGAGCGCTCGGCGCTGCTGGGCAGGGCCCATCCCACCATGGCCGCGGCGGCCCCGCTGATCGCCGACCCGCTGGTGCGTAATCGCGGCACCCTGGTCGGCTCCCTGTGCCACGCCGACCCGCAGGGTGACTGGGCCTCGGTGACCATGGCCCTGGGCGGCTCGATCGTGGCCCAGGGGCCGGCCGGGCGGCGGACCATCCCGGTGGCCGACTTCGTCACGGGGCCGTTCCAGAACGTGCTGGGGCCGGCCGAGATCGCCGTCGAGGCGGTCATCCCGGCCGCGCAGGGCACCCGGTCGGGCGGCTACCTGAAGCTGGAGCGCCGGGTGGGTGACTTCGCCACGGTGGGAGTCGCGGTGGCCCTGGAGACCTCCGGCACCGTCGTCATCCGGGCGGGCATCGCCCTGACCGGGGTCGGCGGGTCCACCATCGCGGCCCCGGAGGCCGAGCGGGCGCTGGTCGGCCAGCCGCTGAGCGCCGACGCCATCGAGGAGGCGGCCACAGCGGCGGCGGCGGCGGCCCGGCCCAAGACTGATCATCGGGGCAGCGCGGAATATAAACGGCATATGGTGCACACCTTCGTGACGCGCATCCTGAGCCGCACGGAACCGCTCGCGGAGAGGGCAGCCTGACATGACGACGGTGTACGACGATCTCAGCGATGCCGAGGCCGGCGACGTCCCGGTCAACCGGATCAGGTTCACGATCAACGGCAAGAAGAAGGTGGCCGAGGTCGAGCCGCGGCTGCTGCTGTCGCACCTGATCCGCCGGGGCCTGGGGCTGACCGGCACGCACATGGGCTGCGACACGACTAACTGCGGTGCCTGCACGGTCCTGGTCGACGGGCGCGCCATCAAGTCCTGCACCATGCTGGCCGTCCAGGCCGACGGACACGAGATCACCACGGTGGAGGGCCTGGCCACCGCCAGCGAGCTGCATCCGCTGCAGGAGGGCTTCAAGCAGGAGCACGGCCTGCAGTGCGGGTTCTGCACGCCGGGGATGATGATGGCCGCCAAGCAGCTCCTGGACGAGAACCCGGCACCGACCGAGGAAGACATCCGGTGGGCGCTGTCGGGCAACCTCTGCCGCTGCACGGGCTACCAGAACATCGTCAAGTCGGTGCTCTGGGCGGCCGACAAGCTCCGATCGGAGGGCTAGGGCCGTGTCACAGGCAACGACGGGATCGCGCGCCCTGGACGAGATCAAGATCGGCGGGCTGGGCGCCAGCCGCAAGCGGGTCGAGGACAACCGGTTCATCCGCGGCACCGGCAACTACACCGACGACATCACGCTGCCCGGGATGCTGCACATGGAGATCCTGCGTAGCCCGCTGGCGCACGCCCGGATCGTGTCGATCGACGCCAGCAAGGCGTGGGAAGTCCCCGGCGTGCACCTGGTGCTCACCGGCGACATGATGGCCACCCGCAACCTGGCCTGGATGCCGACGCTCTCCTACGACACCCAGGCGGTGCTGGCCACCGACAAGGTCCGGTTCCAGGGCCAGGAAGTGGCCTGCGTCATCGCCGACGATCCCTACATCGCCAAGGACGCCTGCGAGCTGATCGACGTCGAGTACGAGCCGCTGCCGGCGATCGTCAACCCGCAGCAGGCCCTGGCCGACGGCGCCCCGGTCATCCGCGATGACAAGGAGAACCAGCCCGACAACGTCATCTACAACTGGGAGGTCGGCGACCGCGAGGGCACCGACCGCGCGTTCGAGCAGGCGGACCGGATCTCCCGGCTGCAGCTGCACTACCCGCGCTCGCACCCCTCGCCGATCGAGTGCTGCGGCTCGATCGCGGACTTCAACCGGTCCACCTCCAAGCTCACGGTCTACATGACCAGCCAGGCGCCGCACATCATCCGCGCCGCGGTCGCGCTGGTGGCCGAGATCCCCGAGCACATGATCCGGATCATCTCCCCGGACATCGGCGGCGGCTTCGGGAACAAGGTCCCGGTCTACCCGGGCTACGTCTGCTCGATCCTGGCCTCGATCCTGCTGGAGCGGCCGGTCAAGTGGATCGAGGACAAGTCCGGCAACCTGATCTCCACCGGGTTCGCCCGCGACGTCTACCTCGACGGCGAGCTGGCCCTGCGCGACGACGGGAAGATCCTCGCCGTCCGGATGCGCACCGAGGCCGACCACGGCGCGTTCTTCGCCGACGCCCAGCCCAGCAAGTTCAAGATCGGGCTGCTGCACTCCACCTTCGCCGCCTACGACGTGCCGGTCGGGCACATCATGGCCCGCGGCACCTATACCAACAAGGCGCCCGGCGGGGTGGCCTACCGGTGCTCATTCCGGGTCACCGAGGCCATGTACTTCCAGGAGCGGATGATGCACGCCGCCGCCATCGACCTGGGGATGGACCAGGCGGAGTTCCGGCGGATCAACTTCGTCCGCGATGACGACTTCCCGCACCGGACGCCGTTCGGCTTCCTGACCGACTCCGGCCAGTACGGCGAGTGCCTGGACGTCGGCCTGAAGGCGGTCGGCTACGAGGACTTCCTGGCCCAGAAGGAAGAGGCCAGGAAGAACGGCCGGCTGCTCGGCCTGGGCATCTCCACCATGACCGAGCCGCTCGGGGCGGGCAACAGCCGCGAGTACGACATCCTCGGCATCAAGATGTTCGACTCAGCCGAGCTCCGGGTGCACATGACCGGCAAGGCCATTCTCCGCACCGGCGCCAAGTCTCAGGGCCAGGGCCACGAGACGACCTGGGCCCAGATCGTCGCCCACGAGCTGGGCATCCCGGCCGAGGACATCGTGGTCGAGGAGGGCGACACCGACACGGCGCCGTTCGGCATGGGCACCTACGCCTCGCGGTCGACGCCGGTGGCCGGGGCGGCCGTGGCCATGGCCTCCCGCAAGGTCCGGGCCAAGGCGCGCAAGCTGGCGGCGCACCTGCTGGAGGTCTCCGAGGAGGACGTCGACTGGGAGCTGGGCCGGTTCTACGTCCGCAGCGCGCCCGACCGCGGCGTCACCATCCAGGAATGCGCGATGGCCGCCTACAGCAACATGCCCGACGGCATGGAGCCCGGCCTGGAAAGCGTCTCCTACTACGACCCGCCCAACCTGACCTGGCCGTTCGCCTGCTACATCGTCACGGTCGAGGTCGACCCGCAGACCGGGGTCTGGGACGTGCTGAACATGATCGCCGTGGACGACTGCGGGGTGCGGATTAACCCCATGATCGTCGAGGGCCAGATCATGGGCGGCCTGACCGAGGCCTACGCGATGGCCAACATGCAGTTCCAGACCTACGACGCCGACGGCAACTGCGTGGGCGCGAACTACATGGACTACCTGCTGCCCACCTCCTGGGAGACACCGGGCTTCGAGCTGCACAGCGAGATCATGACGCCCTGCCCGCACCACCCGATCGGCGCCAAGGGCATCGGCGAGTGCGCGGCGGTGGGCGGCCCGGCCGCGTTCGTCAACGCGGTCATGGACGCGATCGGGGACACCGGGGTGCGCAACATCGACATGCCCCTGCTGCCCGACCGGGTCTGGGAGGCCATGAAGTACCGCCGTGACGTCTCGGGTGCGCCGCCCGTGCGCACGGACGACTGACCCGGGAGGCGTGATGGACAGCTGGGACGTCCTGGCGCAGGCCAGCGAGCTGGCCCGGCGCGGGGAGGCTTTCGCGCTGGCGACCGTGGTGTGGCGGCAGGGCCCGTCGTCCAGCCAGCAGGGCTCGCGCGCGATCATCACCGCCGCGGGCGAGCTGCGCGGCTGGATCGGCGGGGCGTGCGCGGAGCCGGTGGTGATCCGCGAGGCCAGGCAGGTCATCGCGGAGGGATCGGCGCGGCTGCTGCTGCTGGGCACGCCTGGCCAGTTCGGCGCGGCGGTTCCCGACGGGATCACGGTGGTGCCGATCTCCTGCCAGAGCGAGGGCGCGCTGGAGGTCTACATCGAGCCCGTGCTGCCCGCCCCGCGCCTGGTGGTCATCGGCCACTCCCCGATGGCGCGTACGCTCACCGAGCTGGCCCGGGTAGTGGGCTGGCAGGCCGACCTGATCGCCGGCCAGGACTTCACCACGGCGGACGCGAGCGAGAGCTCGATGGTCGTGGTGGCCACCCAGGGCCACGGCGACGAGGAGATCGTCGAGCAGGCCGTGGCCGCCCGGCCCGCCTACCTGGGCCTGGTGGGCTCGCGCCGCCGGGGCGCGGCGGTGCTGGGCTACCTGGCCGACCGGGGCGTGCCGCGGGAGCAGCTCGACCGGGTCAAGGTCCCGGCCGGCCTGGACCTCGGATCCACCTCGCACCAGGAGATCGCGGTCGCCATCCTGGCCGAGCTCGTCCAAGCCCGGGCGGCCGGGAATCTGCGCGGGCCAGCGCTGGCCGGCACGGCGGGCGACACGGCAGCCGGCACGGCAAGGAGCCTGGCCACCGCTCCGGCGCAAGCCACGGACCCGGTCTGCGGGATGACCGTCGAGGCCGGCCCGGCCAGCTACCCGCTGAAGCACGCGGGCGAGACGTACTACTTCTGCGCCGCGAGCTGCCGCCGGCGCTTCCAGGCCGATCCCGCCGCCTACGTGAAGAAAGAGTCCCGATGCTGATCAAGAACGAGTTCGAGGTCGCGCAGCCGGTTGACAAGGTCTGGCAGTTCTTCGACAACATCCCGCAGGTGGCGGCCTGCCTGCCTGGCACCGAGCTGACCAAGGATCTCGGCGACGACAGGTACGAGGGCCAGGTCGCGATCCGGATGGGGCCGGTCAAGCTGCAGTTCGGCGGGACGGCGCACATCACCGAGCGCGACGAGTCGGCCCGGCGGATCGTGGTGGACGCCAGCGGCTCCGAGGTCCGCGGCCGCGGTCAGGCCAGCATGCTGGTCACGGCCACGCTGGCCCCCTCCGGGCCCGGCACGAAGGTCGGCGTTACCCAGGACCTGCAGCTGTCCGGCGCCGCGGCGCAGTACGGCCGCGGCATGATCTCCGACGTGACCAACGTGCTCATGCGCGACTTCTCGACCAACCTGATGAACCGCATCGGCGCCGTGGAGCGGGGCCTGTCACCGGATCAGGTGGCCGCGGCCCGGCCGGCCAGCGGACTCGCGATCGGGCTGGCGGCCGCCAGGATGGCCCTGAGCCGCGTGTTCCGCCGGTTCTTCCTGCCCTACCAAGCCAACCCGAGCTGAGCCAACCCAAGCTGAGGAGGACCAACCATGGTGCTGTGGTGGATCGGCAACGCCATCCTGCTGATCGTGATCCTTCCCGTCGTCATCGCCCTGCTGAACCGGGTGCTCGCCGCGGTGGAGCGGATCCGGGCGGCCACCGACCAGATCCTGGCCGGCGGGGTCGGCCTGGTCGGCGAGCTCCAGGACGTCCCGGCCCTGCTCGCGACCACCGACAAGACCATCGACGAAGTGTCCGTCGGCGCCGTCCGGTACGCGGGCTCCGTCGCCAAGCTGCTGGGCTAGCCGGACTACCGGGCTGACCTGCACCACCAGAAAGGAGAACGGCCATGCCAGCTGCCGCCTGGGTGACACTGATCATCGCCGCGCTGATCATCGCGATGACCGCGATCGGCCTGCTCCGGGTCATCTTCCATCTCCGGCAGGTCCGGGCGACGCTGGTCGCCACCACCGGGGGGGTGCAGGCCGTCGCCCAGCTGACCAGCACGGTGCCGGCCCGGCTGACCTCGGTCAACGCGAACCTCAAGCCGGTCCGCGACTTCTGCGAGACGGTCTGATGCTGACCAGAGAGCAGGGCTGAGACCATGACCGGACACGCCCTGGCGCTGGCCGCCGGGACTACCACCAGCCATTTCGGCTGGATTCTGGGCTACACCATCGGCATCGTGATCGTCGCAGTCGTGGTGGCGCTGGTGGTCCCGATCCTGCTGCTGGCCCGCTCGATCGGCCGGGAGGCGCCGAAGATCAACGACGCGCTGACCGATGCGGTGGCCAACACCGCCCCGCTCGGCGCGCTGCGCACCACGATCGAGCACGCCACGATCATCATCGGCGGCCTGCAGCGTGGCCGCGCCCGGCTGGGAGGTTAGCGATGCACACGCTGGCTATGTCGTCCACGACGCACACCCTGTGGGTAAGCGCCATCATCGTCGGCTTCGTGGTGGTACTCGCCGTCGCGGCCCTGCTGAGCCTGCTCATCTACCTGGTGAAGATCATTGACCGCCGGGTGGTCGAGGTGCGCGAGACGCTCAAGGCGGCGGCGGCGAACACCGCCGACGCCGCGCTCATCCCGCAGGTCGCCGGCGGGGTGGAGGCGGTCCTGGCCGAGGGCCTCCAGCACCACCTGTTCCTCGGCCGCGTGCTCGGGAAGGTCAGGTCATGACCCTGCTGGTCGTCCTCACGGTCATCGACATCGTGCTGCTGGTCGCCGGGCTGGCGTTCTACCTGTACTGGGTCGGCACGCTGCTCACCCGGATCGCCGGGAACCTGGAGGAGTGCGCGGAGCTCGTCGCGGCCATCAAGGCCAACGCCGCGGTCATCGAGCCCGCCGTGGAGCACATCAACCGGGCGGGCGGCGTGGTGGCCGGCGCGCTGCCGCTGCTGTACGGGATGGCCGAGGGCATCGTCGCCGGCGTCACCCCGACGGCCGAGCCGGACGCGGACGCGGCGGTCGCCCGCCCGGCCTCGGGCCGGCGCCGCTCCCGGCTGCACGACGCGGTGGGCTTCGCGCCCCGCGGCTGACTCGCCGGAGGGGGTAGGCCGTCGGCCAGCCGCGCCTGGCTGGCCGACGGCCTAGCGATACCGCTAGCCGGGCGCGCCCTGGTCGGGGCCGCGCCGGGCCACCGGGCCGGTCGTCGGCGCGGTGTACTCCCCGATCCACTCGTCCTTCCAGGCCTGGTCGTACTGCTGCTCGTTACAGCGCGGCTGGTAGACGGCCATCAGCTCGCGCGCAATCTGCTCCCGGTGCGCGCGGGTCCCGCCCGGCACCTCGTAGGTGGCGATGTAGACCTGCCACCGCGATCCTGCCCGCTTCACCCAGCAGTGCGCGCGGCGATGCTGGAAGGGAAACCGCTCGGCGGCCACGTCGTCGGCGTGGCCCACGTAGATCACCGCGTACCGTTCCGGCTTGGCCTGCGGGTCGGGCTTGTACATGATCACGTAGACCGCGGCGGTGGCCGGCGGGGTCCAGCCGCCGAGCAGGCGCGGGCCCTCGAACGGGTAGCCGGCCAGCGAGCCGAGCCGGATCACAGCTCGACGTCCTCGTCCTCGCTGACGGCCTCGGCCCGGACGACGGGGGCCGGGGGCAGCCCGGCCCGGACCGCGGCCGCCGTGAACTCCGCGGTGCCCTTCTGCACGGCCTCGTCGCGGCTGCCGGCCTGCACCACCAGCTGGGCGCCGTAGCGCGGGGTGCCGATCCCGGTGGCGATCCCCTCGCAGGCTGCCACGGCGTCGGCCAGCTCGACGATCTCCTCGCGGGTCAGCACCCGGTCGCCCTCGGCCTCGATCCCCACGCTCCATCTCACCGGGTACTCCCTCAGGGTCCGCTCGTCCGCGTCGGTTAGCCGGCGCCAGTCGATCGGCGCCAGCTAGTCGGCGCCAGCTAGTTCAGGGTGGGCAGCAGCGCCGCGAGCTCTTCCAGGCTGTGCAGATCGTGCCCGGACAGCAGGAGGTCAATATGCGGGGCGGCCGCCATCATCCCCACGGTGCCCGGCCGGAAGTTCGGGTCGCTGCCCTTGTGCGGGTTCATCCATACCAGTGTGTGGCACAGCCGACCCAGTCGCTCCATGGCCGTGGCCAGCAGGGCCGGATCGCCGCGGTCCAGCCCGTCGGAGCAGATGACCACGACCCCGCCGCGGCAGGTGCCGCGCCGGCCCCAGTCCCGGACGAAGGCATCCAGCGACTCGCCGATCCTGGTCCCGCCCTCCCAGTCGAACACCGCCCGGGCGGCGCGCTCCAGCGCGTCGTCCGGGCGCCGGGTCTGCAGGGCCCTGGTGATCCGGGTGAGCCGGGTGCCGAAGCAGAACACCTCCACCCGGGTGGCCGCGCGGTTGGCCGAGTAGGCGAACTGCATCAGGTTGCGCGAGTAGTCGGCCATCGACCCGGAGATGTCCAGGATCAGGATCAGCGGGCGGAGCCGGATCCGGCGCCGCCGAAAGAACAGGTCGGCGGGCTCGCCGTGGCGGCGCAGCGACTCCCGGACCGTGCGCCGCAGGTCCGGCGACCGGCCGGAGCGGGCCGCGACCGTCCGCCGGGTCCGCCGCCGGGGCGGGGTCAGCCGGATCCGGTTCATGATCCGGCGCAGCGCCGCCAGCTCCTGCGGGGTGCAGGCGGCGAACGACTTGCGCTTGAGCGCCTCCACGTCGGAGGCCATCCAGCCCAGGACGGCCTCCTCCTCGTCCCCCTCGGTGTCCGGACTGGTCGCCGGGGCGACCAGCATCGCCTCGGCTTCGGCATCGACCCGGGCCCGGATCACGACTAGCTCGGCCGCCGGGTCGGCGCCTCCCAGGAAGAAGCGGCGGAACACCTCGTCGTAGACGGGGATGTCATCGCGCTTGGCGATCAGCGTGGCCCGCCCGGCCCAGTAGAGGTCCAGCAGGTCGGTCGGGTCAAGCGACACCATCGCCGCGCAGTAGGTCTGGATGTCCCCCGACCCCACCGCGACGCCCGCCGCCCGCAGCTCGCGGGAGAACCGCACCAGCAGTCCGACCAGGGGCGCCCGGGGAGCGCTCGGAGCACGGGAAGCGTGCTCAGGCACCGGACGTGATCTCTTCCAGGTTGTCCCGGACCAGGTCGAGGTCGTCGCGCTCCTTGACCACCGTGCCGAGCGTGTCCATCGCGGTCTCGGCGTCGAAGTCCCCGCCCAGGAAGTCGACCGCGGTGGCCCAGTCAATCGTCTCCGCCACCCCCGGCGGCTTGGCCAGGTCCAGCTCGCGCAGCCGGTTCACCGCCGCCACGACCTTGCGGGCCAGCGCCTCCGAGACGCCCGGCTCCCGGATCAGCACGATCTCGACCTCGCGCTCGGCCGGGGGGTAGCCGATCCAGTGGTACAGGCAGCGCCGCTTGAGCGCGTCGTGCAGCTCGCGGGTGCGGTTGGAGGTCAGCACCACCAGCGGCGGGGTCGCCGCCTTGATCGTGCCGATCTCGGGGATGCTGACCTGGAAGTCCGACAGCACCTCCAGCAGGAACGCCTCGAACTCGTCGTCGGCCCGGTCGATCTCGTCGATCAGCAGCACGGCCTGGTCCCCGGCCCGGACCGCCTCCAGCAGCGGCCGTTCCAGCAGGTACTTGGGGCCGAACAGCTGGTCCACGGCCTGCTCGTCGGCCGCCTGATGCTCCGACAGGGCCCGGATGTGCAGCATCTGCCGGGCGTAGTCCCACTCGTACAGCGCCTGATGGGTGTCGATGCCCTCGTAGCACTGCAGCCGGATCAGCTTGCGGCCGAACACTGCCGCCAGCACCTTGGCCACCTCGGTCTTGCCCACCCCGACCTCGCCCTCCAGCAGGATGGGGCGCTCCAGGGACAGCGACACGAACAGCGCGGTGGCCAGGCCGCGGTCGGCCAGGTAACCGCCCTGGCGCAGGATCTCGGCTAGCTGGCCGACGGTTTCGGGACGGTCCATCCAGCCCTTCTCCTTGCTGCGGCGAGCGGTCAGCGGGCCCGGGCCTGCCCGAGGACGAGATCGGCGACGGTGCCCGTCCCGGCGTTCAGCTTGCCCTCGCGCTCCAGCTTCGCCTTCCACGCCGCGCGCATGTCACCGTCCGGGCCGGCCAGGCCGTCGAAGCCGACGGCTGACATCCGCTTGCAGCCCTCGGTGGTCCCGCACGCCTCCGCGAGCGCGGCGCCGTCCTGGTCCTGGGCGCTCCAGACCTCGCGGAGCACCTCCAGGGCCTCATTCGGCTCATTGCTCATGTTCAGGCACCCTTTCCGGACGGTGTCACTGATCCCGACTGTATGCCGGCCGCCGCCGCCAGGCGACCGCGGATTAATGCTTCTCTTATTGAGCAGGCTGTGACCGCCGTCACGCCCGGCCGCTGTTTCACATGAAACCCCTGGCTACTGTAGGCGGGTGAACTCTGAGATTCCCGTGACCCACCCCGGAGCCGCCGGGGCCGGCCTGGCCACCGTCGCCGCCGACGGCACCGTCCTGGACACCTGGTTTCCCCGCCCGGAGCTGGCCGCGCCGGCCGCGAGCGGCAGCACCCGGCTGAGCCGGGCCCAGGCCCTGGCCGCGCTGGGCGGCGACGCGGCCGACTGCCTCGGTCCCGACGACGTGCGCGGCGTCGAGGTCATCGCGGTGCGGACCACGATCGATGACCTGTCCCGCCCGCCGGCCGACACCCACGACCTGTACCTGCGCCTGCACCTGCTCAGCCACCGGCTGATCCGCCCCCACGGCGCCAGCCTGGAGGGCATCTTCGGGCTGCTGGCTGTGGCGGCCTGGACCACCCTGGGCCCCGTCGACCCCGGCGACGCCGACCGGATCCGGCTGCGCGCCCGCGCTGCCCGCAGGCCCTTCGAGATCACCGGGGTCGACAAGTTCCCGCGGATGACCGACTACGTGCTGCCCGCCGGGGTCCGCATCGCCGACGCCGACCGGGTGCGGCTCGGCGCGCACCTGGCCGCCGGGACGACCGTCATGCACGAGGGGTTCGTCAACTTCAACGCCGGGACCCTCGGCAGCTGCATGGTCGAGGGCCGCATCAGCGCGGGCGTGGTGGTCGGCGACCACAGCGACATCGGTGGCGGCGCGTCGATCATGGGCACCCTGTCGGGCGGCGGCAAGCAGGTGATCAGCGTGGGCGAGCGCTGCCTGCTGGGCGCCAACTCGGGCACCGGCATCAGCCTGGGCGACGACTGCACCGTGGAGGCCGGCCTCTACCTGACCGCCGGCACCCGGGTCACGCTGCCCGATGGCCAGGTGGCCAAGGCCGCGGAGCTGTCGGGCAAGTCCGGGCTGCTGTTCCGCCGCAACTCCCAGACCGGCGCGGTCGAGGCCCTGGCCCACAAGAGCGCCTGGGGCGGACTGAACGCCGCCCTGCACGCGAACGACTGAGCGGGCGGGCTGGCGTTAAATTCTCCGAAGTTCTTCCCTGGCGGTGTCGATCTGGCCGGGCCGCGTTCGACGCTTGGCCAACAAGAACCGGGCGGTCACGCTCGCCCCGGTCACCGACAGCAGAAGAAGGAGAGAACACCATGCAGTTCTTCGGCTACACCCTGGGCGACCCGTCCGTCCCGACCGCGCCGCCGACCCCCGAGCTCTTCGAAGAGATGGGCAAGTTCATCGAGGAGGCCACCAAGGCGGGCGTGCTGCTGGCCGCCGGCGGCCTGGCCCCGGTGGAGGAGGCGACCAAGGTGATCCGCTCCGAGGGGAAGTTCACCGTGGTCGACGGCCCGTTCGCCGAGGCTAAGGAGCTCATCGGCGGCTGGGCCCTGATGGAGGTGCGCGACAAGGACGAGGCCATCGAGTGGACCAAGCGGTTCCTGGCCATCGCCGGCGACGGCGAGTCCACGATCCGGCAGGTCTTCTCCTAATCCCCGACTGCGGGCGCGGCAGCCCCGCCACCTGACCGTCGGCCGGAGCAGCGGCAGAGGCCTTGCTCCGGCCGGCGGCGGGGTGGTGGGATGACTAATCGTGACGTCGGAGACCCATGCCGCGGTCGAGGCGGTCGTCCGCATCGAGTGGGCGCGGCTCATCGCCGGGCTGGCCCGCTACACCGGCGACCTCGGGCTGGCCGAGGAGCTGGCCCAGGACGCCGTGGTGGCCGCGCTGGAGCAGTGGCCGGGGTCCGGGGTGCCGCGTAACTCGGGCGCCTGGCTGATGACCGTGGCCAAGCGCCGGGCCGTGGACCAGTTCCGCCGCCACCGTGAGCTGCGCCTGAAGTACGCCCAGATCGGCCGGGCCCTGGAGGTCGAGGGGGATGCCGTCACCCCGGACTTTGACCGCGCCTTCTGCGACGAGATCGATGACGACCTGCTGCGGCTGATGTTCACCGCCTGCCACCCGGTGCTGGCCGTCCAGGCCCGGGTCGCGCTGACCCTGCGGATGCTCGGCGGCCTGACCACGGCCGAGATCGGCCGGGCCTACCTGGTCTCCGAGGCCACGATCGCCCAGCGCATCGTCCGGGCCAAGAAGACGCTGGCCCAGGCGCAGGTGCCCTTCGAGGTGCCCGGGCCGCAGGAGCGCGGCGCCCGGCTGTCGTCCGTCCTGGAGGTCATCTACCTGATTTTCAACGAGGGTTACTCGGCCACCGCGGGCGATGACTGGATGCGCCCCGAGCTCTGCCAGGACGCGCTGCGCCTGGGCCGCATCCTGGCCGGGCTGATGCCGGCTGAGGCCGAGGTGCACGGACTGGTCGCGCTCATGGAGATCCAGGCCTCCCGGATCAGCGCCCGCGCGGGGCCGTCCGGCCGCCCGGTCCTGCTGCTGGACCAGGACCGGGCGCGCTGGGACCGGCTGCTGATCAACCGCGGGCTGGCCGCCCTGGACCGGGCCGAGCAGCTCGGCGGGGCCGAGGGGCCGTACGCGCTGCAGGCCGCCATCGCCGCCTGCCACGCCCGCGCGTTCCGGCCCGAGGACACCGACTGGCCGCGCATCGCCGGGCTGTACGCGGTGCTGACCGCGCAGGTCCCCTCACCGGTGATCGAGCTGAACCGGGCGGTCGCGGTGGCCATGGCCTGCGGGCCCCAGGCCGGCCTGGACCTGGTCGACCAGCTGACCGCCGTGCCCGCGCTGCGCGACTACCATCTGCTGCCCAGTGTGCGCGGCGACCTGCTGATGAAGCTGGGGCGCCCGGATGAGGCCCGGGCTGAGTTCGAGCGCGCCGCGACAATGACCCGTAACGCCCCCGAGCGGGAACTGTCGGCCGAGCGAGCCGCGGCCGCCGCGGCGGCGGCCGGCCAGGCCGAGCGAGCCGGCGAGAGCGGGTAAGGGTCAGGAGGCCCTGGGGGTAGGGGACGCTGGGGTTAGGGACGCTGGGGTTAGGGACGCTGGGGTTAGGGGGCGCTGTACTGGACCTGCCAGGTGCGGCCGCCGTCGGTGGTGTGCACGATGCGGTTGACGACGGCGACGGGGCCGTTAGGCGGCTGGTAGGTCGCGTGGGAGCCGACGACCCAGCCGTCGTCCACGGTGACGAAGGCGGCGGCATCGGCCTGCGTGAGGCCCCCGACGTGACCGCGGGCCTGCAGCAGCGCCCCGCCCTTGCGAGCGATGCCCATCGGGGCGGTGCCATTACCGCAGGACGGGCAGAAGTCGATGAACATGGCGTCCGCCGGGCTGACCGCACTGAACGGCCCGGAATAGGACCCGGGTGACTGCGCCGACACCGGCACGCCGGGATGCGGGAAGTACTGCTCGGCGAAGATCGGCCGCCAGGCCCGTCCGGAGGCGTGGTACCCGACGTGCGGCTGCTGGCTCATGGCCGCATCCGGGCCGAGCAGCTCGGCCCAGGCCGCCGACGGCCCGGCACACTCCACCGCGGCCAGTCCGGGCATGTTCACCGGGGCGCGGACTCCCCGGACCGCTAGGGTCCAGGTCCGGCCCCCGTCCGCCGTCCCGTAGATGCGCCCGTCCGCGCCCAGCCAGCCGCTGCCCGGAGCGGCGAAACACACCGTCTGGACATTGGGTGGCGCGGGCAGCCGCCGCCAGTGCTGCCCGCCGTCGGTGGTGGTCAGCAGGACGCCGCCCACCACCGGCGTGCCGCCGGAGACCACGCCGCCCGATACCGGCCCGCCGGCCACCTGGCCGCCGGCCACCGCGAACCCTACGGCCGGGCTAATGAAGTGCACCGTGCGCAGCAGCGGGCACGGCTCGGGGAGCTGCCGCCACTTCTCGCCGCTATCGGCGGTGGCCAGGATGGTCGACGCCCCCACGACCCAGCCGTGGCTGGAGTCGACGAAGTCCACCGAGCTCAGCCGGGCTCGCGCCGTGGTCCGGTACTCGGTCAGCCAGTGCCGCCCGCCGTCATCGGTCCCCAGGATCCGGTCCGGGCCCACCACCCAGCCGGTCGAGCCGGACACGAACTGCACGCCGCCCAGCTCGTTCCGGGCCCCGGGCGCTGCCGGCGAGGGTACCCCGCAGGCGCCGGGACTCCGGGTGGCCGGCGCCGTGGCCCCGCCGGGCGAGCTGGCCGCGGCGGGCGACGTGCTGGCGGTCTGGCTGGCCGTGGCCGCGGCGGGGGAGGACGGGTGCCCGGCGCCGGCGGTCGGGCGGGAACCGCAGCCGGCTATCAGCAGGGACACGGCCGTAGCGACCGCGGGGAGAACGAGCACAGGGAGGGCGCGGTGTCGGTTCACGCACCTTATGACGCCGGTCGGCGAATGGAGGTTGTGGCCATGGGCTGATGGGCGGCGGCTGCCCGGAGCCAGGTGGGACGCCGGGACGGGTCGTTAGCGCTTGGCCTGCGGCTCGTCCTCGTCCGTGTCATAGATGCCCAGGCGCCGGCGCCGCGCCCAGCGGCGGTAGCCGCGGACGGGATGGACCAGCGAGCGCAGCCATTCGGTATCGACCTGCTCGAACATCTCCGCCGGCAGGCCCGCGATGTACTGCTGCTCCTTGCCCTGCCGTCGACGCGGAGCTCCCGGCCCTGGCCCGCGGGGTATGCCCAGGACCCGGTTCGGCTCCTCATGATTGCTGCCCATGCGCCCAGGGTAACGCCGCAGCCGCGCAGAGCCAGGCGGCAGCGGACTTCCGGGCCCGCGGCTGGTGACCTAGGTTCCTGGGCACAAGCGCCCGTCCGGATCTCCGATTAGGGTCCAGGCATGGCCGCTGACTGCGTGATCGACGTCGGGAGAATCAGGCTGGCTTATCAGGTGTGGGGGCCGGTCGGCGCGCCGCCGCTGGTTCTCTTGCACGCGCTGGGCGAAGGGGCGGCCGACTGGGACGGCGTGGCGCCCGCGTTCGCCCGGCACTGGCGGGTGTAAGCACCCGACCTGCGCGGTCACAGGCGAAGCGACTGGCCCGGTGACTACTCGCTGGAGCTCATGCGCGCTGATGTGGCGGCTTCCTGGAGGCCCTGGCGCCCGGTCCGGTGGACCTGATCGGCCACTCGATGGGCGGGGCCTTGGCCCTGCTGCTGGCGCAGGAACATCCGCAAGTTGTCGGCCGGCTGATCCTGGAGGACGTCATGGCGCCGCTGCCCCGGCCGCGGACCGTTCCCGCGAAGCCGGACGGGGACCTGCCTTTCGACTGGGACATGGTGCTGGCCATCCGGCGTCAGATTGACGATCCTGACCCGGAATGGCTGGAGCGGCTCAGCCGGATCACCGCGCAGACCTTCGTCATCGGAGGGGGCGCCAGCAGCCACATTCCTCAGGACCGGGTGGCCGAGCTGGTCCGGCGGATCCCCGGCGCGGCCAGTGTGACCATTCCGGCCGGGCACCTGATTCATGCCACTGACCCGGAAGCGTTCACGCAGGCGGCGCTGTCCTTCCTGCAGCCCGGCCGGGCGCCCGCGGAAGGGGCGGCCCAGTTCCGCTGACGGCTCCGACGGGGCGGCGGCGGCCGGGCGGCGGCGGAAATGGTGTGGCCTCCGCTCGTGGCAGACCGTACCGTCGGGGGAATGCGACTGGTTTCGGTCAACGTCGGCAAGCCCCGGCCCAGCTCGTGGAAAGGGCAGGGGATGACGGGCATTGACAAGCGCCCCGCTGAAGGCGCCGTCGCGGTTGCCGCGCCCGGGCCCAGGGGGACCGGCACGGTTGGACTGGCCGGTGACCGGGTCTATGACGTCAAGCATCACGGCGGCGGCGACCAGGCTGTCTACGCATACAGCCGGGAAGATCTCGACCGCTGGGAAGCCGAGCTCGGCCGGCCCCTGCCCAATGGCGTCTTCGGGGAGAACCTCACGACGGCGGGCGTCGACGTTAATGGTGCCCTGATCGGCGAGCGGTGGCGCATCGGTCCGGATGTCATCCTGGAGGTGTCCTGCCCGCGGATCCCGTGCGCGACGTTCCAGGGCTGGCTGGACCGCCGCGGCTGGATCAAGCAGTTCACCCGGGCCGCCGTGCCGGGCGCGTTCCTGCGCGTCATCGAGCCGGGCGACATCCGCGCCGGGGACCCGGTCGAGATCGTGTCCCAGCCGGACCACGAGGTCACCGTGGCCCTGGTCTTCCGGGCGGTGACCCTCGAGCCGGAGGTGCTGCCCGGGCTGCTGCCCGCCGCCGGGGCACTCCCGGAGGAAGTCACGGAACTAGCCCGCAAGCGCACCATGGCTAGCCGGCCGCGCTCGATCTGATCGACCTGGATGCTCATGGCCTGACGGCGCGGACGATGGCCGCATGCAGGCCGTCCGCGACCTGATGGGTCGGCGTGATGCTGATGCCGGTGAAGCCGGCCTGCGCCAGCCCGTCCCGGTACTCGATGAAGGACAGGGCTCCGGCGATGGCGCCGACCTGGCGGCCGCGCTCGATCCGCTGGGCCGGGGTGAGGTAATCCTCGGCGACGAGGTCGGACACGCCGAGCCGGCCGCCGGGCCGCAGGACGCGGAAGGTCTCGGCGAGCACGGCGGGCTTGTCGCCGGACAGGTTGATCACGCAGTTGGAGATGATCACGTCCAGCGACTGGTCCGGCAGCGGGATGGCCTCGATGTGCCCTTTCAGGAACTCGACGTTCTCGGCGCCTGCCTCGCGAGCGGCTCCTCTGGCCACGGTCAGCATCTCGTCGGTCATGTCCAGGCCCTGGGCGCGGACCCGCTCGCGGACGTCGGCTAGCTCATCGGGGCTGGTCATGGTGTCGTGCCTCCGGGTCAGGCGGGCGGGCAGCCGATCAGGGCGCCGAGGCTGGCCAGGGCGTCGGTGCGGGCGCGGTAGTACACCCAGACCCCGCGCTTGTCGCGGTCGAGCAGCCCGGCCTCGTGCAGCAGCTTGAGGTGGTGGCTGATCGTGGGCTGGGACAGGTCGAACGCGTCGTTCAGGTCGCACACGCAGGCCTCGCCGCCCT